>CEUH01027137.1_pt1 | contig 30070 bp, 26 predicted proteins | sample 356461 | NCBI WGS metagenome assembly CEUH01 (sample SAMEA2623275, study PRJEB7988) | marine metagenome | isolation source: saline water (ENVO:00002010), including
TTTGATGGTAACTGATTTTTAGATAAATTTTTAAATAAATAATTTTTAATGTCTTTTTCGTTTAAACTTAAAGTTGATAATTCAATATAAATGTCAATAAGAGTGCCAAACTCATCATCTTGAAAAGTTTCTATGTAAACATCAGATATTGATTCGTGTTTGAGTAATATATTTTTTATTTTACTTAAACTAATATTTTCTCCACCTGATATAACAATATCATCACTTCTTCCAGTTAAGTATAAAAAATTATTATCAAAGTAACCAGTATCTTTTGTATAAACTGTATTAGATTCTTGTTTTTCATTTTCTAAAAAAGGTGAGACAGTTGGCCCAGAAATTTTTACATGATCATTTATAATTGTGATTGAGTTGCCCTTAAAACGTTTTCCAACAGAATCTATCATTTCAGGATGTTTATGTAGCCAAAATCCAGACACTCCAGAGCATGTTTCAGTCATACCATATGTTTTAAAAATTGGTAATTTATTATTAAGCGCATAACGCATCAATTGATTTGAACAATTATCACCCCCAACTACTATTGCTCTAAGAGTGCTTGGAAATGCTCTACCTTGCCTATGATTTATCAATCGTTTTAACATACTTGGAACTAATGAAATCAATGTTGCTCCATTATCTATCATATCATTTATTAATGAAGCACTAAATTTATTTACTAAAATAGATTCAAATCCAATCATTTGAGATCTGATAATTATAGATAGTCCTCCAATGTGATTTAAAGGTAAACACTGTATGTATTTATCATTTTTTAAAAAACATAACTCATTGTTCCATTGAGAAACGCTATTAATAAAATTATTAAAAGTTAAACCAATTAACTTTGGTATACCTGTAGATCCAGAAGTTAAATGCAAAGATTGTATATCATTTAAATCTTTAATTTTTGATTCAAACTCTATTGGTGAGCAACCTCCGAAAGATGATGACAATTCTTGAATATAGAAAAAAGATGTTTTATCAACACTTAATATATTTTTTTTCTGCAACCATTCTGTAATTACCAATTTAATTTTATTTTCAACAATTATCTGCTTTAACTCTTGAATATTAATATCAATGGGAAAAATAATGGGCACTTTACCCATTTGTATACATGAAAAATAAATTTCAATTATGTCAATAGGATTTGTTAAATATATGCCAATTTTTTTATTATCTGATATACTTAATCTTGATAATGATCTCGATTTTGAAGAAACATTATGATAGAATTCACTAAATGTTATTTTTTGATTTTTATAAGATATAAAAATATCATCATTAAAATTTGAATTCGAATTTTCTATAAAATGATTCATTATTTATAGCCTAGCCCAATCGTATCAGGTATCTCTACTTTACTTTCAATAACATTTGGTATATATTTCTGCTCATCTTTATAGATAGTATCAAAACCAAGTCCACATGCTGTATTAATTAAATTAGCTGATGCTATATGCATTGTAGATAATCTGCCAATTATACCCTCTAAAGATGAAGTCATTACAGGTATTTTATTTGCTTCTTCAATAATTTTAAAAGCTTGATTTATATCTAAAAAACTTCCAAAGGTTTGAGGTTTAATTATAAAAATATCTCCACAATTTAATTTTAATAAATTTTCAATTGAATCAATATTTTTAATAGCTTCGTCAAGAGCAATTGGTATGTCAGTATGAAAACTAAGTTCTAATAAATCTTCTATATTATCTTGCTTAATAGGCTGTTCAATATATTCAATATTATATTTGGCAACCTCTTTAAAAAATCTTATTGCTTTTACTAGATCATACGACTCATTCAAATCAATTATTAACTTTGTTGATTTTCCATATTTATCTACAATGGATTCTATCAATTCAATTTCATTATATAAATTTCTAAAACCACATTTAATTTTTAAAATATTGTATTTTTTTACTTCACTTAAATTATAAATACCATTAACTGATATTTTTGGACTTGCATTAGAATTTAAGTATAAATTCATAGGTAAATTGTTTTCTTTTGCTAATAAATCATATAAAGCTGTTTCAATTGCAAAACATGCAGAAGGAGTATTTATAGTGTGTACTTTTGCTAGTATAAAAATTTCTTCTTTTTCAATATTAGTAATGCCAGATAATGCTAACTTAAAGCCTTCTAAAGCATAGCCAGACTCTTCATATGTTTCATTATTAAAGTTAGGTAATGGAGAAGCTTCACCATATCCCTTAATATTATCTGTATTAATAATTTCAATAATCCAACTATCTCTATCAGAATGATTAAAAGAAGATGTTTCTAAATTAGAAAAACTTTGATGAATCTTTGGATAAATTTTGATTTTCTTAATTTTCATAAAATTATACCAATAAATAATAAAATGAAAAACAAACGTAAAAAATTAGATGTGCCAAATAATACTTCATTTAATTGAGAATCTTTTTTGTTGTGTATATCAATAATTAATTTTACTGCAACTGGCAAACTAAGAAATGTTAAAAGAAGATCATAATCCATAAAAAAAACCGAACGATTTAATAAAATAATAATAAAAAAATATGGCAAAATCATCATTAAATCATATAAAATAATAATAGGAAATTTACCAAATCTAACAGCTAAAGTTTTTTTGCCAACATTTACATCTGTTTCTACATCTCTTATATTATTAACACATAATATAGCTACAGCAATAAATCCAATTGATGAACCTATTAAAATACTATCAAAATCAAAAAAATGTCCGCTTTGTAAATAATAAGTTCCAGGAACAGCTATTAATCCAAAAAAAATGAAAACAAAAATATCACCTAAACCATTATATCCCAATGGATATGGACCAGCAGTATAGCAGTAAGCAGATATCAAAGCAAAGCTGCCAATTATTAATATTGGTAAACCACCAACAAATACTAAATAAAAACCAATGATTAGTGCCAATAAAAAACATAAATACGCGCCTAATTTCATTTGATTTGTGGTTAGTATTCCTGATTGGACAGCACGTTGTGGTCCTAATCTATTAATATCATCTGCCCCGCTTAAAAAATCATATAAGTCATTAATAAAATTAGTACCTAATTGAATGAGAATAGAAGCTAGGAGAGTCAAAAAGGCAACCAAAAAACTTGAAAATTGATTTTTTTCAATCGAAAGAGCTATCCCCAATAAAACTGGAGCAATAGAAACTATTAGCGTATTGAGCCTTGCAGCTATCAACCAAGATTTTATTTTCATAAAAAATTATGGTAACCTTGGATATTTTTTAAAATTTGGCTTTCTTTTTTCTTTAAAGGCATCTCTACCTTCTTGAGCTTCTTCACTCATATAAAATAGCATGGTAGCATCACCGGCAAGTTGCTGTAATCCAGCTTGGCCATCACAATCTGCATTTAAAGCTGCTTTTAAAATTCTTATTGCCATTGGTGATCTTTCAAGAATCTCATTACACAAATCAACAGTTGTAGATTCAAGTGAATCTAATGAAACAACATCATTTACTAAACCCCAATCAAGCGCTTGTTTTGCATCATAAAATCTGCATGTAAACCACATTTCTCTTGCTCTTTTTTGACCTATGATTCTTGCCATATATGATGCACCCCAACCTCCATCAAAAGAACCAACTTTTGGACCTGTTTGACCAAACTGTGCATTTTCTGCCGCTATAGTTAAATCACACATCATATGTAAAACATGACCACCTCCTACAGCATATCCAGCAACCATAGCAATAACAGGCTTTGGTATGACTCTAATTTGTCTTTGTACATCCAAAATATTTAATCTTGGAACACCGTCATTTCCAATATAACCCTTGTCTCCGCGAATTTTTTGATCACCACCCGAACAAAAAGCTTCCGGTCCCTCTCCAGTCAAAATAATTACGCCAATACTTTGGTCCTCTCTAGCTAAAGTAAATGCTTCTTTTAATTCAAATACTGTTTGGGGTCTGAAAGCATTTCTTACTTCTGGTCTATTAATAGTTATTTTAGCTATACCAGCTGTATGATTAATTCCAGATTCATATTTTATATCTGTAAACTCTTTTATTGTTTTCCACTTTGTTGACATATTATTATGATAAATTCCTTTGATTTGTTATTTTCTAGTTATAAATCTTATATAAAATATAACAATAATGAATTATAAAATTAATGATTAAATCAACTTTAAAGTATGTTTTATTCTTGCTATGTATGGGTTTTTTTATAAACTGTGATACGGAAGATGTTTTAGAAAATTTAACAGGCATTGAAATGATTTGGCTATGTCCAGATTCAAGCATTGTTTTTGATAGCACTGATATGTGTAACGGTTTATGTTCATCTCAATGTATAGGATACGAATCAGATGATATACCTTTATCTTGGATGTATTATTGTGAAGAAACAGAAGAGTACTATCAAACTATTCAAGATTGCCAAACAGATTGTTCCATAAACTGTAAAGTTGAAGTTGTTCCTTAGTAATGTCAATATTTAAGATTATTCATCAATCAAAAAATAGTTCTGCAAGAATTGGCGTTATTAAAACTGAGCATGGAAATATTGAAACACCTTTTTTTATGCCCATTGCCACATATGGTGCAGTCAAAACTCAATCATCAAGTGAAATAAAAGATTTGCCAAGCAAAATTTTATTAAGTAATACATACCACTTGTATATAAGGCCTGGTACAGAAATTTTAGAAAAAGCTGGTGGATTGCACAAGTTTATGAACTGGGATAGAATAATCTTAACTGATTCTGGAGGATATCAAGTATATAGTTTACAAGGAATGAGAAAAATTTCAAATGATGGCGTAACATTTCAATCACATTTAGATGGATCAAAACATCATTTTACGCCTGAAAAAGTTGTTGATATTCAAAGAAGCATAGGTTCAGATATTATGATGATGTTAGATGTTTGTCCCCCTGGTGATGCTGATAAAACTAAATGGATTGAAGCATTGAATTTAACTACTGAGTGGGCAAAAAGAGCAAAACGATATTTTGACGAAACAGAACCATTATATGGATATAATCAAATTATATCCCCTATAGTTCAAGGGGGAACTGATTTAGAGCTAAGAGAACAGTCAGCCTTAGAACTTATGGACATAGATTGTGCAATGTATGCAATTGGTGGTTTAGCTGTTGGTGAGCCAAAGCATGAAATGTTAAAAGTAGTTAATTTTTTAGATACTATTCTTCCTAAAGATAAACCAAGATATCTAATGGGCGTAGGAACACCTGCTGATTTAATTGAAAATATATTAAATGGAGTTGATATGTTTGATTGTGTTATTCCAACAAGAAATGCAAGAAATAGCCAGCTTTTTAGTTATGATGGAAAATTAAATATAAGAAATTCTAAATATAAAGACGATTTTACTCCTATTGATACTAATGGATTTAGTGTTTCATCAGAAATATATTCAAAAGCATATTTGCATCATCTATTTAAGACAAATGAAGTATTAGGTCTAAGGATTGCAACAGAACATAATCTTAAATTTTATATTCACCTAATGAATCAAGTGAAAATACAAATTAAAAATGATAACTTTGAAAAATGGGCAAAAGAATTTTTAGAAAGATATAATAATGAGTGATATAAAAATAAGAGTTATTGATTGTCATATTGTGTGCTATAATGATAATAAATCAGATTGGGAATTTTTACTATTAAAACGAAGCATGGATACAATATACCCAGGAACATGGCAAGGAGTGACAGGTAAAATAGAACCATCTGAAAAACCATATAAAACCGCATTAAGAGAATTAATGGAAGAAACTGGATTGGTTGCAAATAGGCTATTTACTGTTGATAAGGTAAATACATTTTATGATGCTAAAAGAGATACGATGAACCTTATACCTGTTTTTGGTGCTATTGTAGAATCAGATAATGTGAAATTATCAAAAGAACATACAGATTTTAAATGGTGCAGTGTTGATGAAGCAAAAAAATTTATTACATGGGACCAGCAAAAAAAAGGTGTTCAAATTTTTTATGATATGATAACAAATGATGATAATAGACTGAAGTTAATGGAGATTGAAATAAATGAATAAATGGCTTTGGGGAGGCTTAGGTTGGGCAATCGGAGGTCCTATTGGTGCAATAATGGGGTATGCATTAGGATCAATGAGTTCACAAAATCAAAATTACACAAAAACAAGAGGCGGTGATTTTGGTGCTGCAATGCTAGTTTTATTTGCAGCAGTAATGAAAGCTGATAACCAACTCAAAAAAACAGAACTGGAATTTGTTAAAAGATTCTTTATAGAAAATTTTGGAACAAATTACACTCGACAAAGAATGGAGTTGTTTAAAAAAATATTAAATCAAAAAATTGACATTCAGTCTGTTTGTTATCAAATTAAAAATAATATGGATTTACATAGTAAAATACAATTGATACATATTTTATTTGGTTTATCGAAAGCAGATAATAACATTCATAATGATGAATTAAATATTATATCTGATATTGCAATGTTAATAGGTTTAAGCAAAAAAGATTTTAATTCAGTCAAAGCAATGTTTATAGAAGATACAAAATCTGCATATAAAATTTTAGGGGTTGATTCAAAATCAGAAGATTCTGAAATTAAATTAGCTTATAGAAAAATGGCAACTAAATTTCATCCAGATAAAGTTTCACATTTAGGTGAAGATTTTACAAAAATCGCTGAAGAAAAGTTTAAATCTATCAATGACGCCTATCAAAAAATAAAAAAGGAACGTAATTTATAGCAGATGAAAAAAACAAATTCTAACATTGAATTAAAAAAGTTTTATGGTAGTTTAAAAAATCATAAACCAGGAAAATATCCTTATACGCATGGTATATATCCAAATATGTATACTGATAGATTATGGACTATGCGTCAATACTCTGGTTTTAGTTCTACAATAGAAAGTAATAAAAGATATCATTATTTATTAGATCAAGGTGTAAAAGGGTTATCTGTAGCATTTGATTTGCCAACTCAAACAGGTTATGATTCTGATAATATGCTTTCAGAAGGTGAAGTAGGAAAAGTAGGAGTGCCTATTAGTTCTATTGATGATATGGATTCTTTGCTAAAAGGTATACCTCTTGATCAAATTTCCATTTCAATGACAATTAATTCTACAGCAGCAATTTTATTAGCATTTATTATTGCAATAGCAGATAAAAGAGGAATTAAACGCTCATCTTTAAAAGGAACAATTCAAAATGATATTTTGAAGGAATATATTGCCAGAGGAACTTTTATTTATCCTCCTCAACCTAGTATGAAAATAGTTACTGATATTTTCGAATATTGCAGTAAGGAACTACCAAATTGGAATACAATTTCTGTGTCTGGTTACCACATCAGAGAGGCAGGCTCAACAGCAATTGAAGAGTTAGCCTTTACATTTTCTAATGCAATTGCATATGTCGAAGCAGCAATGAAACAAGGCTTAGATGTTGATAAATTTGCTTCGAGAATAAGTTTTTTCTTTAATAGTCATAATCATTTTTTTGAAGAAATAGCAAAATTTAGAGCAGCAAGAAAAATTTGGGCAAAAATAATGAAAGAAAGATTTTTTGCAAAAAAAGAAAAATCCATGATATGTAGATTCCATACTCAAACTGCAGGTTCGACACTTGCAGCACAAGAAATTGATAATAATATAGTTAGAACAACCCTTCAAGCTACTGCAGCAGTTTTAGGAGGAACTCAATCACTTCACACAAATAGTAGAGATGAAGCATTAGCATTACCAAATGAAGATTCTGCATTACTTGCATTAAGAACTCAGCAAATCATTGCTTATGAATCTGGAGTTGCTGATGTAGTTGATCCATTAGCTGGTTCCTACTTTATTGAAGAATTAACTGAAACATTAGAAAAAGAATGCTTTAAACTAATAGAGAAAATTGACAGTTTAGGTGGTGCAGTGGATGCAATTGAACAAAATTTTCAACAAACTAAAATTGCTGATAGTGCTTATGATTTCCAAAAGGACATTGATAGCAAAGAAAAAATACAAGTTGGGGTTAATAAATTTATTACTGAAAAAGTTCCATATCATAATATTCAAAAGATTGACCAAAATGCTGTTAATCTACAAATTAATAATTTGGCAAAATTTAAAAAAAATAGAGATGCTATATCAGTTAAGAATGTGCTGAATAGTCTAAAAAAATCAGCAGAAAATAATGTCAATATTTTTCCTTTAATCATTGAGGCTGTTAAATTAAATGCTACTTTAGGTGAAATTTCTGATACTTTAAGAGAAGTATACGGAGAGCATAAAGGGTAAAATGTTTGATCACAAAATCTACGAAGAAAATCTGAAATCAAAGGTTTTTGGTAGAAGTTTTAAATATTTCAAAAAAATAAAATCCACAAATGACGAAGCTAAAAATAATTTAAATGCTGTTCACGGGCATCTTATTTTTACTAATAATCAGACTGATGGTAAGGGCAGAAGAAATAATAAATGGTTTTCGTTGCCCAATAAAAGTTTAACATTTAGTATTATGTTAAATAAAAATGAAATAATAAATAAAGATATTCTTCCTTTGTTAACAAGCGTTGCAATAGTTAAAGCTATTAAAAAGAAAATTAATATTAATTGTAAAATAAAATGGCCAAATGATATTATGTTAAATGACAAAAAGATAGGAGGAGTTTTAATTGAATCAAAATCAAATTACTATATAGTAGGAATTGGTTTAAATATTAATCATCAGGAAAATGAATTTAATGGTGATATTTCAAAAATTGCAAGTTCGATTTACATACATACAAAAACCAAACTTAAATTAGAAAAATTATTAGCAAACATAGTTAATGAGTTTGAATTGACAATCAAAAAAGATAAAAAAAATATTCTTGAATTTTGGTTAGACAAATGTAATCATTTAAATAAATCAATAAAATTTCATAGAAAAGGCAAATTAGTTAGTGGTAAATTTATGGGTATTAATAAAAATGGTGAGGCTTTAATTAAAATGAATAAAAAAATTATCAATATATCTAGCGGGGCCATATATACATGATACTACTTATAGATATTGGAAATACCAACACTGTTTTAGGAGTTTATGATAAAAATAAATACCTGTACACAAGTAGAATTAATAGTGAATCTCAGTTTGAAGTTGAACTAAAATCTTTAATCAAATATAATATTGATGAGATTGCTATTTCATCAGTTGTACCAATATTTACAAAATCATTTTCTAAAGTTATAAAACAGTATTTTCAAATTAATCCATTTTTAATTTCATTCAATAATTGTAATAAGATAATTTTAAACGTAGAGCAATCTAAAGAGGTTGGAAATGATAGAATATGTAATACCAGAGCAGCAATTGAGTTAACTAAAAAAAATTGTTTGGTATTAGATTTTGGTACAGCTACAACATATGATGTTATTAATGATAAACAAGAATTTATTGGAGGTGCAATTGCTCCAGGAATTAAAGTTTCTGCTGAGAATTTAATTAACAAAGCTTCACTTTTAGAAAATACAACTTTTGATTTTCCGGATAAAATTATAGGAAGAAATACTATTACTAATATACAATCTGGCGTAATGTTTGGAGCGGTTTTTTCAATTGAAGGAATGATTCAAAATATTGAAAAGGAATTAAATACTAAACTTGATATAATTTTAACTGGTGGTTTTAGTAAATTAATTTCTAGCAAACTTTCATTTAAACACAAATTAGAACCAAACCTTACACTTGATGGTATAAGACTAATTTATGAGGACAATCATGTCTCCAAACAATGAAATTCTAAATATTTTTACTGATGGCGCTTGTAAGGGAAATCCTGGTATTGGAGGATGGGGTGCAATTTTAGAATATGGAAATTCAAAAAAAGAAATAAAAGGTTTTAGTAAAAATACTACAAATAATATTATGGAATTAACCGCTGTAATCAAAGCACTGGAATGCTTAAATAGAAAATGTAAAATAACTATTACTACAGATTCAAATTATGTTAAAAATGGAATTACTGAATGGATTAAATCATGGAAAATAAATGGATGGAAAACTTCTAAAAAATCAACTGTTAAGAATAAGGAACTATGGGTTAAACTAGATAATTTAGTTGCGAAACATGAAATTAATTGGAAATGGATTAAAGGTCACTCTGGTCATCCACAAAATGAACGAGCAGATCAACTTGCTAATGAAGCAATTATTTTAGAGGGTAAGTGAAAAAGAGTTTAATAATATACCAGGACACTCAGTACCACCAAACGATCTGCTAGAGTATGTGCCAGTATCAGGTATAAACCTTGATTGATTTGATACAGCCTCTAAATTTTTACCAAAAATATTATAAATAGTATCATCAAATCTCATATTTTCTATAGGTGCTACTATTTTACCATTTTCAACCCAAAAACATGCATATCTAGTCATTCCAGTAATTCTGCCTCCAACATTATCACTCCAATTTAAATAGTGCAGATTATTTAAAAATACTCCTTGATCAATTCTTTCAGTAATTTCATTTTCATTCATGTCACCAGTACTCATTACAGGTGAACGTAGCCCCTCATAACTACTGGCATAATTAGAATTAATCTCATATTCTTGAGCAGTTCTAGAGTTAATTAATGTATTTTTTAAAATTCCGTCATTAATTAATGGTAAATTTTTAACAGCAAGTTCACCTTCATCATTAAACATAGGAGTTAAGCCAGTAGAAAAATCTTCGTTTAAAGTAAAACATGGAGATAATGTTACTTTATCATTTCTCATTTTTAGAAATGCACTTTGCCCTCTTCTTATGGCACCTTCACTAAGCCCATTCCAAGAAAACATCCCAAGTAAATCAGATACACCAGCTGGAGCTATGTAAGTTCTATAATCTCCAGGATTTAATTTAACTGAATCTTTATAAAGCATTTCAAGTTGATTAATAGAATTGTTCATAAAAATATTATATTTATCTACTTCAAAATCTGTACCAGCAAATGTATCTTTAACCATTCTTTCAGATTCAGTTACTAGGGAATAGTCAAATGAGAAAGAATCTGTTGAAAACCAATGAAATAGACCCTTAGAGTTTGCATATCCAACAAAAATATTACCTGATGCCCAAATACCTGCTAAATCTACATCTTTAATTGATGGAGATATTACATCAACAACTTTATCTATAGGAAGTAATTGACCTACTTTAGAAGAAGAGCTAGATTGACCTTCTTTCGGATACACAATAAATGGATCTTCAGGTAAAAATTTAATATCTTCTCTTAATTTTTCTAAATGATTCATAGCCATAGATAAATCAATCATCGAATTTTTGGATAGAGAAAAAGATGTTGAGCAAGTTCTTTGTTTTGATATTAAAGTTATAGATAATGTTGCATCAGAAACAAAACCATTTTGTCTAACTTTACTTTGATTAAATCTTGCAAAATGACTATCCTCTCCCCAAAAATTTAACATTAAATCTTCTGAACTATCGATTTTGCTCAATATATTTTGAGATAATTCTTTAAAAAAATTCTCCATATTTCTAAGCACCTCCAAATACTTCAATATCATTAAATAAACAGGTTGGAGAAGCGTGCCCAACTCTTACTGATTGATTTGGTTCTCCTTTACCACAATTAGGAGTACCAAAAACTTCAAACGTGGAATGATCGCCAACTTTACTCAAATTATTCCAAAATGGTGTTGTTACACCTCTATAATTAGGATTTTTTACAGTTTTAGTAAGTTTACCATTTTCAATTAATTTTCCATATTCACATCCAAATTGAAATTTATTTCGATAATCATCAATAGACCATGAACGATTTGATTCCATGTATACACCTTTTTCAACAGATGAAATAATATCCTCAAAAGTACTATCACCTGGTTCTAAATTAAGATTTGCCATTCTATCGATTGGCGGACGATTCCATGAACATGCTCTGAAATTAGCCACACCTTTTATTCCTGATCTTTGCTCAGATTCAGTTCCACCTAGACCTCGCAATAAAATTCCATCTTTTATAATATATTCTTTTTCAGCTTTTCTGCCACTATCATCAAAAGCATATGAAGCTAATTCATTTTTGATTGTGGGATCAAAGGTTATATTCATTTTATCAGAGCCATATTTTAAATTTCCAAAATCTTTTTCTCTGACAAAACTCCATCCAGCATAATTTCTTTCATCTCCAAGAATCCTATCAACTTCAAGTGGATGACCTATACTTTCATGTATTTGTAATAACATCTGATCAGGTGCTAAAACTAAATTTGTTGTTTCTGTTGGACATTCATCTGCATAAAGTAATTCAACAGCCTGGTTTCCAATTCTATCACACATATTAATCAATTCAGATTCATCAAACACTTCGTAACCAGATTGAAACATTCTGCCTCTACCATTATCTGTTCTTCTTTGTGTTATACCATTATCTTGAGAAATTGCATCAAAAGAACTACCTATAATTAGAAAATCTTGTTCAATATCTGCTCCATCAGATGATAAATATTGATAGTTTGTTTCAGTAATTCTTGCCATGGCACTTGCGCTAACTATTTTATCTGAAACCTTTAATGATTCATAAGATTTTCTTAAAATATCATTTAAATCTTTTAAACCAATAAATGTATCAGTCCTCTGAGATTTATATTTACCTTTATTTGAGGGTCTTACATCTTTTGTAAAATTACACAATGGGTTTTTAGATGACGATTCTGCAATTATCGTAGCTTTATCTATTGCTTTTTGAATACTTTCTACAGACATATCGCTTGATGCTGCGTACGCAAATTGTCCATTTTTTAAAACTTCAACCATTATTCCATGTGATATACCTGTACTGTTTGCTTGTGGGTTGCCATCTCTAATCATTCTGTAAGTATTAGATTCAATAACTTTTCTTATACCAAACCATTCAGCATTTACGTTTAGTGCATTATAAATTGATTTTAAATTGATTTTTTCCATACTTTGAATTTAAGAATTTTTGTATGCCTTAAAAAAATATTATTTTATTTAATTGTAGAGTTATTTTCAGTAAATTATAATCCTATTCAGGAAAATTTGAGTCTTTATTTTGGGGGATTTTATGTTTAAATATTTAAAATTTTTAGTAATTAATCTTTTACTTTTATCTTTTTTTGTTGATTTTGCGTATTCAAAAATCAAAAGAAAAGGTGGTTCAAAAACAAAAAATAGCACTACTGAGTTAACGGTTGAAGAATTAGAAAATCAGGGCTGGATAACTAATAAAAATATTTTTCCTAGCGGCAGTCCAAATGCTACAAAAGGTGGTATGATAACAATGCTAGGGGGAGCTGAATATCCCTCGACCTTTAGAGATATAGGAAAAGACTCTAGAAGTCAAATAAACGGATTGTTAGCTGGTTTGCAATATGAAGGATTATTATCATTTGATTATGAACGTTTAGAATGGTCTCCAGGTTTAGCAACTCATTGGAAAATTTCATCTGATTCTTTGACTTATTGGTTTCGTTTAAACCCAAAGGCTAAGTTTGCTGATGGAAAAGATGTTACATCTGAAGATGTAATTGCAACTTTCAAATTATTAATAGATGATGGTCATCAAGATCCAAATGTAGCAGGTTTTTGGGATGATTTATTTGAAATTCCAATTGCAGAATCAAAATATACATTCAGAGTGACCGCAAAAAAGAAAGATTGGAGAACATTTAGAAACTTTGCTTCTTTAACAGTAATGCCTTCTACTTATCTAAATAAAGTTGATGGTGCTGGTTACATAGAAAAATATGACTTTAATTTTATGCCTGGATCAGGCCCTTATGAATATGATAGAGTTAATTCAAAAAAAGGTAATGAGGGCTATATTATCATGAAGCGACGTGATAATTGGTGGGCTAAAGATAATCCAGAAAATATAGGTATATACAATTTTGATAAAATTAAATTTATTTTTATAGAAGATGAAAATCAACAAGTGATAAGTTTTTTTAATGGAGATTATGATATTTATCCTTGGTCAAGAGCACAATGGTGGGTGGAAAGATTTAACGAAGAAAAATACAATGAAATTAAAAATGGATGGGTTCAAAAAATAAAAATTTTTAATTTTCTTCCTAAGGGACCTTCAGGTGTAGTATTCAATACAAAGAAGAAACCATTTGATGATATTAGAATTAGAAAAGCATTTACACATCTTTTTGATGTTGATAAATTAAATAAGAGATTATTTTTTGATGAATATGTAAGGTTGAATACATACTTTTATGGAACACCTTATTCAAATCCTCGAAATCCAATGCTAGATTTTAGTCCTCAAAAAGCTTTAGAGCTTTTGAATGATGCAGGTTGGGAGAGAAAAGATGGTGAGCAGTGGTTAACAAATGAAAATAATAAGATTTTTGAATTTGAATTTTTAATCTCTCCAGGTGAAGATAGAATTTATACAACATTTCAGGAAGATTTAAAAAATGTTGGTATAAAGATGAATTTTAAACAAGTAGATGGATCAGCAGCATTTTCCAAAACAATGAAAAAAGAGTATGAAGTTACTGGACAAGGTTGGACTGGTGGATTTTTCCCAAGCCCAGAAGGACTTATGCATTCAAAATATGCTGATGAAGTGGAAGTTACGAACATTACATCTATGGCATATCCGGAACTTGATAAATTAATTGAAGCATATAATGCTGAATGGGATGCAAAAAAAAGAATTCCTCTTGCTCATCAGATTGATAGTATTGCTGTAAATTCATATCATTATGCACTTGGGTGGACATCGCCCTATGGTGCAAGAATGTTGTATTGGTATAAGTTTGGAATGCCTGAATCTGGAATTACTTATGTTGGTGATTGGAGAACACCATTATCACATTGGTGGGTTGATAACTTCAAAAATAAAAGTTTACAAAAAGCAAAAGATTCAAATACTAGTTTAACTATTCAGCCAACAATAATTGATTATTGGAATCGTATAAAATAAATTATGTTTGAATATATTGTCAGAAGATTACTCCTTATGATTCCTGTTTTTTTTGGTAGCACTTTACTTGTATTCTATATTTTACAATCAGTGCCTGATGGCCCATTTGAACAAGCAGTTAAACAAATAAAAATGGCTCAAATGGCTAGTGGTGAAGGAGGCGCTGCAACTAGTGGTAGTGAAAATAATTCAATGGAAATATCGGAAGACGTACTAGAAAAACTGAGAAGACAATACGGATTAGATAAACCAATATGGAAAAGATATTTAATTTGGCTTGGACTATTGGATAAGGAAATTGAATATAAAGAAGTTGAATGGGGTATTCCATTTAGATATACAATAAAAAATTTAGGGCAAGGTGAATATGCTCCCGTTTCGTTACAAAGATGGATAATAGTTAATTTGGAAGATAACGGAGAATATAAAATATATCAGAGCAAGCAGGGTACAGATTTTAAATGGGATGATGAATATGAACTTTTACCAAATGAAGATCAGTTTTGGGAGTTGGTTGATAGTGAAAGTTATAATTATGATGAAAATTATTTAATAGAGTCAAATTGGGATATTGCTAAAATTATGGAAAATGATATTGTTGGTATCTCTCTTAAAAAAAGACAAGGCATATTTACAGGGTACTTAGGTCATTCTGAAAAACATAATGAGAGTGTTGGTACATTAATTTGGAATAGACTTCATATTTCTGCATTTTTTGGTTTGACTAGTTTCATTTTAACTTATTTAGTTTGTATACCTCTTGGAATTCTAAAAGCATTAAAACACGGTGCAAAATTTGATACTTTTTCAAGTTTTATAGTTTTTCTTGGTTATTCAATACCACCTTATGCGTTAGCAGCAATGTTATTATCAATGTTTGCTACTACTAATATTTTTGATACACCAATTTTACCAAGTAGAGGGTGGCGTCCTGAAGATTGGGAAAATTTAAGTTTACTTGGAAAATGGATTGGTCAAATCAAACATGCCTTTTTACCAATTATAGCTTACATGGTAGGTTCTTTTGCTACGTTAACTATATTAATGAAAAATTCTTTGATGGAGAATCTAAGTCAAGATTATGTAAGAACGGCTTTTGCAAAAGGTTTAACAGAAAAAAAAGTTATATTTTTTCACGCTGTTAGAAATTCATTAATTCCAATAGCAACAGGCATAGGAAATACTATTGGTTTATTTTTAGCTGGATCCTATTTAATTGAAAAAATATTTGGTATTGATGGTATTGGACTTTTGACATTTAAAGCAATAGGTACAAGAGATTATGGAATTATAATGGGTTTTCTCGTAATTGGCGTTTTAATTAGATTGTTTGGCAATTTAATTTCAGATTTATGTTATGCACTTATAGATCCAAGAATAAGGTTTAAATAATGAGTGTTAATTTATCAGAATCAATTCTTCAAAAAAGAATAAAAAGATTTAAATCAATTAAGAGAGGTTATTACTCTTTGATTGCCATTATATCTTTATATATTTTATCCTTATTATCACCTTTATGGGTAAATGATAAACCATTAATGGTTAGATATGCAAATAATCAATATGATTTAGGTGAAAAATTCGATGATTTAAATAATAATAGTGTTAGAGATTATAATGAACCCTTTAATGATAAATATAAATATTTTTTTCCTGCCTTATGGGATTTATTGGATTTCATTCCTGGTATATCATATCCTATATATGAGTCACGATATTTCAACCAAAAAACAAATAAATTTGAAGTTGACTTTAGACAATTAGATAAATCATGTGAAAAAGAGGATATAGGAAATTTTGTGATTATGCCTTTGTATCCATATCATCCTCATGAGGATTTAAAGGATGAATTAGATGAAATATTTGAAGATAAAAATAATAATGGTTCTTATGATTTAGGTGAGCCGTTTATTGATCAAAATAAGGATGGGTTATGGAATCAAAACAATCCTCCAACAAAACCAGATGGTTTTGGTGGTAGACATTTATTAGGAACTGATAATACTGGAAGAGATGTTTTTGCAAGAGTTATAGATGGATTCAAAGTTTCAATTACTTTTGCAGTAATATGCACATTTTTATCTTATTCAATAGGTATACTCATTGGAGGCACTTTAGGTTATTTTGGTAGTAAAGTAGATTTATTTGGTGTTAGAGTTATGGAAATATTTAGTGCTTTACCTTTTTTATTTATCGTCATGATTTTATCAGGATTTATGCAACCAAATTTATTTATACTCGCTTCTATTTTAGTATTTTTGTCTGGATGGATAGGAATATCATATTTTATTAGAGGAGAATTTTACAGAGAAAAAGCAAAAGATTATGTTTCTGCAGCAGTTTCTATGGGAGCATCAAATAAAAGGGTAATGTTTAAACATATACTTCCAAATGCTTTAACTCCAATTATTACTTATGCACCATTTGCAATAATAGGTTATATAGGTACATTAAATATGCTAGATCTTTTAGGTTATGGGCTTCAGCCTCCAGCCGCAAGTTGGGGTGAAATTTTAAAGCAGGCTTTAGAAAATCTAGATAATTGGCATATGCTAATATTTCCAATTATAGCTATGACTATTACACTATTTATGATAACATTTATTGGTGAGGCTATTCGAGAAGCATTTGATCCAAAAGTTTATTCGAGATTAAGATAATGAGTAAAAAATTAGTAGAAGTTAAAAACTTAAGAACATATTTTTATACAGAAGCAGGTACCGTTAAAGCAGTTAATAATGTTTCGTTTGATATTTATAAAGGTGAGGTACTTGGTATTGTTGGAGAATCTGGATCTGGAAAGTCTGTTACATCACTATCAATTAATAGATTAATTCCAAACCCTCCAGGTGAAATTGTTAGTGGAGAAGTAATATATAATAATCAAAATCTTTTAGATTTATCTTTTGATGAAATGCGTAATATTAGAGGTAAAGATATTGCAATGATATTTCAAGAACCTATGACTTCACTTAATCCTGTTTTAAAAATTGGTGTACAAATGAATGAGGTGCTAGTCAAACATGAAGGTTTGTCAGTTGAAGAAGCAACAAAACGTAGCATTGAAATGTTACATGCTGTAGGTATACCAAGTCCGGAACAAAGAATTAATGAATACCCACATCAATTTTCTGGTGGCATGAGACAAAGAGTTATGATAGCAATGGCATTACAATGTAATCCAAGTTTATTGATTGCTGATGAACCAACTACTGCCTTAGATGTGACTATTCAAGCACAAATTCTAGACTTAATGATGGATTTAAAAGATAAAAGAAAAGAGGCGGCTATTTTACTTATCACTCATGATTTAGCAGTAGTAGCTGAAACCTGTGATAGAATAATTGTAATGTATGGTGGGGAAATACAAGAAATTGCACCAGTAGAAGAATTATTCAAAAATCCATTACATCCATATACAAAAGCGTTAATGAAATCAATTCCACATCTTGATACTAAATCTGAACGTTTATATGCTCTTCGAGGAATGGTACCATCATTTATTGATATGGGAGATGAATGTAAATTTTGTAATAGGTTTGATTCTGATGAGTGTGCATGCAAGGGTACAAAAAAAAGTTATGAATTATTCGAAGCTGCACCAAATCACTATGTTAGATGTAATAAGGAATTAATTAATGGCTAATCCAATATTAAAAATAAAAAACTTAAATGTTGAATATCCATTATTTGGTGGTATTCTACAAAAAGAAGTGAGTTGTGTTCACGCAGTTAAAAATTTATCGATAGATATACCAGAAGGAAAAACAGTAGGAATAGTTGGAGAATCAGGGTCTGGAAAATCAACTCTTGGTAAGGCTATTTTAAATGTACTTAATTTAACTGCTCCAGATGTTAGGATTAGTGGAGAGGTTTTATTAAATGAAAATGGAAATTACATTGATATAATGTCCTTGAGTAAAAAAGAACTCGTAAATTACAGACCTAAAATGCAAATGATTTTTCAAGATCCTTTTTCTTCACTAAATCCAAGAATGATAGTTAAAGATATTATTAGAGAACCTTTAGATATTCATACAGAACTATCGCAAAATAGTAAAGATGAAAAAGTTAGATGGTTATTAGAGAAAGTTGGATTATCTGGTGAACAAGAAATGAGATATCCACATGAATTTTCAGGCGGTCAAAGACAAAGAATTGGAATTGCAAGAGCATTAGCTACGGAGCCAAAAATTATCATTGCTGATGAACCAGTGTCAGCACTTGATGTATCGATTCAAGCACAAGTAATTAATTTAATGATGGATTTACAAGAAGAATTTAATTTAACTATACTTTTTATAGCACATGATTTATCAGTTGTAAAACATATATCATCACACATAGGAGTTATGTATCTTGGAGATTTGGTAGAATCAGGCAATTCAGATACAATATTTGATTCACCTCAGCATGACTATACAAAAAAATTATTAAAAGCTATACCTATACCAAATCCAAAAAATAGAAATCAAAGAAAAGAAAAAAGATTGAAACAAAAATAGTTTTTCAAATCTTTTTTAGATCATAAAATTGTTTTGCTGTTTCTAATATAGAATTTTCAACATTTCTTGGCTTCCATTTTAAAATATTATTTGCATTATTTGGGCTCAATTTATACTTAATGCCTAACCTATCCAAAATTAAACGAACTTCACTGTCAAATTTTGCAAACAATCTAATAATAAAATTTGGAGCTGAAAATCTTGGAGCCTTATTAAAACCATTAACTCGTAAAATTTCAGAAACTTCTGAATACCACATTGTTTGTGATGATAACAAAAATCTTTTACCATTTGCATCTTTATTAATCATAGCTTCTACATGCATTTCAGCCACATCTTCAACATCTACTAAATCAATACCAAAATTTGCAGAAAAAGGCATAGATCCATCTAGTAATTTTCTTATTGCAAGATTAGAACCACCCATATCATTTGATAAAGAACGACCAATTACAACCGTTGGATTAATTGTGCAAACTTCTATCTTATCATTTTCATTTATGGAATCCATGTAATCCCATAATGTTTTTTCTGCAAGTGTTTTACTATATGAATAAGCAAAAATATGATTTTTATAGGGGTTAAAATCAGGATTATTCAAATCAGTCCAATCATCATCACAGAATTCAGTTTTATTTTTAAACCCTGAACCAATTGCAGCAAATGACGATGTCATAACAAATCTTTTTACTTTATTTTTTATGGCTGCTTTTAAACAACGTTTAAGTCCATTAACTGCAGGATTTATTATGTCATCTGGATTTTTTGTATATCCAAGCATTAAAGGTGATGCAACATGAAGTACATAATCACATCCTTGAATTTCTTCATCCCACCCCTCATCTCTAGTTAAATCCAATTCACAAAATTCTAATTTATTTGAACAATCAATAACTTTATTTAAACTTTCTATAACTTCATTTTTTCTACTTATAGTTCTAAGAGATGTTTTTACAACATAACCTTTTTGTATAAGTTTAGATATACAGTGTAAGCCTATATATCCAGAACCTCCACTCACAAATACTTTATTCATTTAATTTCCTTTTAAATTTTTATATAATTTGTTGTAAAAATATACTCTCATTGAATAAGCAAAAAAAGATGATAAAATACATGCCATGCCAATTGTATACCATGCCCAACTAATATCTTTATTTAAAACTTTTATAAAATAAAATGAGAATGAACATTGCAATACTAGCACTCTTAATAATGCTGTAACTAACATAGGCCATGCTTTTCCAATTGCTTGCATTGCTCTAGTTGATACCATAGTGATACCAATAAATGGGTATGCAAAAATCATAATAGAAAAATAATCTATTGTGGATTTTATTGCTTGATCAGACATGACAGTTTCACTTAAAGATGATGAAGTTAAAAATAAAGGTGTTATGTCTTCTATAAATAAAAATAAAATAACTGAAAAAAAAGAAGCAATGAAGATTGACCACATCATTGTATAATTTACCATTGGTTTTACGAGTTCATATTTTTTAGCCCCGTAAAACATTCCCAAAATAGTTACTTGAGCACTTGATAAAGCAATCAATGTTAATGAGACAAAATTTTCAATTCTATTTGCTAAATTATATGCCGCTACGTGTGAGTCATCTGTCAAAATTGAATTCATTATGAAAAGGCCTAGGGACATTATTAGCATAGATAATGATGTTGGAATGCCAATATGAAATATTTCTTTCCAAATGGTAATGTCAAAATTGAGATTATTAAAATAAAATTTTAAATAAGTACTTTTTCTAATATAAATGAAATACAAAAATATTAATAAAACTATAATTTGACTTATAATTGTTGCATAAGCTGCACCCTGAATACCATATAGATCTATGAAAAGGGGATCCAAAAAAATATTTAGTATTGTACCAATACCTAAAACCCACATTGGGAGTAAGGATTCTCCTTCACCTAATAATATTCCTCTAATGAAAATACTAAATATTAGAAAAACTGAACCATATGCCATTATATAAAAATAATCTAATGCTAATATGAGAATTTCTGAGCCTATACCTTGTAATTTTAATAGAAACTCACCGAAGAAAAATATAAATGTAAATACTAATAAAGAAAGAAAGCACGATAACAAAATACTATTTTCTGCAACTAATTCTGCTCTTTTCTTATCTTCTTTACCAATGTATTGAGCAATCATTGTTGTCGTACCAGCTGCAAGACCAAAAGTTATACCCATTATAATAAAATAAAAGGGCATTACATATCCAAGTGCAGATATTGCAGAGGTACCAATTTTACTGCCAAGAAAATAAGTATCGACTAAAACATAAATTGAATTTATAAATAAGCCAACAGCCATGGGTATGGCAAGCTTCCATAATGATAAATTTGGATTTGCAATGAAACTTTGAAGTTTACTGTCTTTTGCCATTAATTAAGGAATTTATCTGATCTTTTTAGATTTATTTCTTTAAATGTATCATCGTTAATATTTTCATCAACACTAAGAGTCTTTATATTTAAAATAGTTCTGTGTTCTTTTTTAATATTAGTAACATCAATTTCAGAAATTACATGATATTCATTTATTTTAGTTTGTTTAAATGATTTTTTCTTTAATAAAATATTTTTTTTATCATATGACTCTTCTTTTTTTATAAGGAGATCTTTTTTGGTTATCCATGAAATATGTCTTGAATATTCACTATCATTATCTTTACATATTGACTCTAAAACATACATTGAATCTGATTTTGATATTATATTATAATCATAATCATCCAAATCTCTAGATAGCATATCTTCAAAACTTAGGTCTGATCCCATGAATGAATCTGATTGGTTTGAGGATGAAATTCTTCTTATTTTTTTTAATTTAGGAATGAATAAACTTAATTTATCACTCTTAGCATTTTCAATTTTCAAAAAACCAACTCCCTTATCTCTTTTAGGACTTTTAAAAAATAGTAGCATTTTATTACCATCATCTTTTGATAGTGATACCATTTCTTTAATTTTAATTCTATCTTTTTTTAAATTTATTAATTGCATTTTAATTTCTGACTTTGAACTCTGAGGTTGCTTTTTGTCATCAATAAGTTTTGCTAAATCATATCCTGATAAATTATTAGCAACAATAGAACTATAAAATGCTATAAAAAATAATATTTTTAATTTCATGCAACTATACCTTTTTAATTTTAAGAATGTTAATTAAACTTGCTAAAATTGTTAATGTGCCAAATGATGTTGAAATCATTGCAAATACCATTAATCCTCCCATATGATTCATTGGAATCAGTATTGAAAATAATAAAGCGACAAATCCCATATTTGAAAAAACATCTAGTAAAATTGGATAACCAACATCTTTTGATGTTCGTAAATTAATTTTATTTCTATCATATTTATTAATTAGATTTCTTCTATAATCTGATATATAATGAATTGAAAAATCAACTCCAACACCAATTATAACTGAGGATAGCAATGCAGTCATATGGTTCAAATCAATACCAAATATTCCCATGAGACCAAAATTTAAAATAACAGCTGAAGCTAAAGGAATGATTGATAACATACCCCACTTTAAAGATTTAAAAAATAATCCTGTTATAAATAAGATTAATATTAAAGATAAAAAAATACTTGTCATAGAAGATTGTACGATGATATTTACAAAATCTTTAATAAAAACTGATAAGCCTGAAATATATAAATTGGAATTATCTTTATTAAAATTAATTTCTATATAATCTTCAGTTTGTGAAATTAATTTTTGAATCTCTTCTGTTGAAATTGTTTTAATCATTGCAGTTACAAGCAACTTATCAATATTATAAAAATCTTCATCATAATTTTCGCCTAAAAGCGAAATTAAATCATCTTCAATATCTGATTTTTCACTTATACTTAACATGGTATACGTACCTTCTAGTTCATCTGCATTTGGAATAAATTCTGAATCTGAATTTGTATATGCTTTATATGACTGACCTAGTACATCAGCAAATGAAAAGGTCATACTAATTTGATCATTACTTTCTAAAAATTGTTGCAGATTATATAATTTTACATAATTGTCATAATCTGGTATACCTTCGTCATTTGTAATATTTGTTTCCATTTTTATAGAAAGATTCATGGTACCTGTAAAATTATCATCAATAAAAATAGTGCTTTCTCTTATGGGGTTTCCCTTTTTATAAAATTTAATAACATTTACTTCTACATTAATTAACCATATTCCAATTGCTGATATGCAAACTATTAATAAACTTCCAAATAATACTTTTTTAGGCTGTTGATGAACAAATTCACCAATTTTATTTGTTAATTTTTCAATTATACTTTCATTTGATATAGCATTTGATTTTAAAGACCATTTTTTTAATGAAATCAATGATGGTAACATAGTACAAGACAAGAAAAGTGCCCACATAACACCAAATGCAATACCAAATGAATAGCCTATCATATAGTCAAGAGGTGATGAGAGCAAAGTAAGAAATGCAGCTGAAGTAGTAATAGATGTAAGAAAAATAGGTTGAGTTAAACTATCCATTGTAGTAGTTATAGCTATATCTTGATTTTTAGATCTTCTAAATTCTTTGAAAAATTTTGAAACTATATGTACTCCATCTGAATTAGCAATTGTCAATAAAATAATTGGCATTGATGTGTTCATCATTGTAAAATCAAAAAAAGCACTTCCAGTTAAGTATCTCATCCAACCCATAAAACCTAACATTGCCAAAAATGAACAAATAATTGTTAATAGAATTGAAAAAACGGCATAAATACTTCTAAAATTTAAAAATAAAATAATAAACATAATCACTATACCTATTGACATCAAAGTGCTTACATCTTTTTTTATGAGCGCAGGTGTTTCTCCTGCAAGATATGGTTGCCCAGCAAAATGAATTTCATAATCTGATAAGTATTGCTCAGCTAATTTTTTAACGTCTTCAACAATATCTGTATACCCATTTGATTCATCTATGGGTCTAATTGCTATGTTTAAATAATCATTATTTGTACTGACAAGTCTTTGTTTTTGGTCAGGATTTTTATCAAAATAAACTTTTATATCATTAAGAATAGTATCTATAACTTCATCATTTTCAAATTCAGTTAAAAAGTTATCCGCCTGAAGTAGTCCTATATCTAAATAATCTGAATCTCCATCAAATTTATTGTATGTTGATAATGAAATAACCTTATCAACACCACTAATATTTTCTAATACTGCATCAGTAAATAATTGATTTTGTTTTATAGCAAATTTATCATCTAATATCTTTTCATTTAGTTTTCCAAAAGAAACAAAAACAAATTCTGTTTGTCCAAACTCATCAATTATACTATCCCAAATTATTTTTGAAGGCAAATCTTGAGGAAAAGTCTTTACTAAATCGTCGTCTAATCTAAAGGTTTTAATACCCCAAAATATAAATAAGGTTAATACTATTGATACAATTAGGGTTCTTAACGAATTATGAATAGATTGTTTTATAAAATATTGTTTTAGTTTTAACATGTTTTTTTATGAATAAATAGTGTTTGAAGTTACACATTATTTCGTAATTTTTATATGTAACAAGTTGTTATTTTTAGATAAAAAATATTGGAGATTAACTAATGTATGGAAGTGTAAATGATTTTTTAGAATCAGTTAAACAAAAAAATCCAAATGAAACCGAATTTCATCAAGCAGTCCACGAAGTAATAGAGTCAATCTGGGACTTTGTTAATGATAATCCACAATATCAATATAATTCAATTCTTGAAAGAATCACAGAACCTGAAAGAGTTATTATGTTTAGAGTGCCATGGACAGATGATAAAGGTAAAGTTCAAGTAAATAAAGGGTATAGAATTGAATTTAATTCTGCTATTGGTCCATATAAAGGTGGTTTAAGATTTCATCCTTCTGTTAATCTAAGTATATTAAAATTTTTAGGTTTTGAACAAGTATTTAAAAATAGTTTAACAACATTACCAATGGGCGGAGGAAAAGGTGGCTGTGATTTTGATCCAAAAGGCAAGTCAGATAATGAAGTAATGAGATTCTGCCAATCATTTATGACTGAGTTATCAAGACACATAGGTGAAAATACAGACGTTCCAGCTGGTGATATTGGTGTAGGTGGTAGAGAAATTGGCTATATGTTTGGACAATATAAAAGAATTAGAAACGAATTTACTGGTGTTTTAACAGGTAAGGGTTTGAACTGGGGTGGTAGTTTAATTAGACCTGAGGCCACAGGATATGGTGCAGTGTATTTTGCTCAAGAAATGTTAAAGACAAAAAATCAATCTTTCAAAAATAAAATTGTAGCAATTTCAGGTTCAGGAAATGTTGCACAATTTGCAGCTGAAAAAGTAATAGAACTTGGTGGAAAAGTAATAACATTATCAGATTCATCAGGAACAATTTATGACGAAAATGGAATTGATTCAGAAAAATTAGAATTTGTTAAAGATTTAAAGAATAATAAACGTGGTAGAATTAGCGAATATACAAATAAATTTAAAGCTGAATACATAGAAAGTGAAAGGCCATGGAATAAAAAATGTGATGTAGCATTGCCTTGCGCAACACAAAATGAAATTAATCTAAATGATGCAAAAAATTTAATAAATAATGGATGTATATGTGTAGCTGAAGGTGCAAATATGCCTACAGAAACAGATGCAGTTCATGAATTTATAAAAAATAAAATTTTATTTGGTCCAGGAAAAGCAGCAAATGCTGGAGGTGTTGCAGTTTCAGGTTTAGAAATGAGTCAAAATAGCATGAGAATTTCATGGTCACGTGATGAAGTTGATCAAAAATTAAATCAAATCATGAAAGATATACATTCTCAATGTACTGAATACGGTAAAGAAGGTGATTTTATCAATTATGTTAAAGGTGCAAATATTGCAGGATTTATTAAAGTGGCAGATTCAATGATTGATCAAGGTGTAGTATAATTTTCAAAAATTATACCTTTACCAGTAGTTCCATCAATCATACATTTAATTGAATTTTGAATTTTTAATAATTTAACACATCCATCACTTTCAATAATTTCTAATTTATTCATAAATTCCCAATTGATATTTGTTATGGTCTGTTTTTTATTATAAGTAAAATAACCTAAATGCAGGCTCGTTAAATTCTGAAAAAAATGACTTCCAAAAGATGGGTCTGGTTCAAGACCCTCAATGCTTAATTCAAGAATAATTTTTGCATTATTGATTTGATCCCATGAAGTTGGAATGCCTAACCATTGATCTGTTGAGCCCCATCTACCGGGACCTACTAACATATATGGATTTTTTGGGCCCAGTTTATTGTTAAACTTTTCAATTTGATATGCAATCATTCTAGTTTGAGAAATATCAAACTCTTTTAGATCTACATAAATTATATGTTTTATGTCATCAATAATACCCTCACCAAGTACAAGGTCACTTTTACAAACTAATAATTTTTTATCAATCTCATTATCTATTTGAGAACGATTGAATGAAGTTATAGTCATTGGTTTGATTTGTAGAAGTGAAAAGTCATCCATACCATTTTCATTTAAATTAACTGCAAATTCTAATTCAACTGGACATCCTAAAGAAGATTGTCCATATTCTAAAAAATACTTTAAAATTTCTGTCAAAGGAAACCGATCATATTTCAAAATACCTGAAAAAGTTAAAATTCGTGGACCATTATTAATTAATGAATCTCTTAATAAATTATCATTTGTGTCTAACACAGATGCTATGTGTTTTAACTCTTTATCTTTTTCAGCAACATCTAAATTATATAAAGATAAATTTTCATTTTCTCCCTTTAACATGGGGTTGTCTCCATTGTTAAGATCAAGTGCAAAAAATTGATTTTGAGAATTATCTAAGAGTGTATTACTTGAATAAAATTGCGAAATTATATCAGGATAATAAGGTGAAAATCTTAGTGATTTTTTACCTTCAGCAATTGTTTTACCTAGTCCTAGTGCGATAAAACTAATACCTTGATTTCTTTTCATATGTGAAACTGGATAGTAATTATGACTTTGTGCAACACCACTAAAAGTAGGGTAATATCTTCCATTATGATTTTTACCTGTCATTTCCATTATTATAATAGCCATTTTTTCTTCTTCGTGCCTTTGAACAAATTGTGATAAAAGAGTTTTTGGAGCTTTATAAAATGTAGATGCATAGATTCTTTTAATAGCTTCGCATACTTGGCTAAGTCTTTCTTTTTCAGATTCTGACGAATTGGGTAACATGAATGTTGAGTACATTCCTGCAAGGGGTTGATATTGAGAATCTTCTAATAGACCTGAAGATCTGATTGCAAGAGGTGATTTAATTGTTTTTATAAACGATTTAATTGATTTGATAACTTCTTTTGATAATCTACCTTTCATAAAATATTTTAAAATTATTGCATTATCATTACTATTTAATGCTGTTTCCCATAAATTATTTTCATCCATAAATAAGTCAAAAGAATCCGTTGATATAACTGCAGTTCTAGGTACTTTGAAATTTACTGAGGGAAATTTTTTGTGAATTTTATTTTTAAAAATATTTTCATTTAGGAATGCTAAACCTCTAGCTTTACCTCCTAAAGAACCTTTTCCAATTCTTAAAAAGTTAGAACTTTCAATATTTTTTTGTTTAAAATCGATAAGTTTAAATTTCTCTTTTCTATTTTTTAATGCATTTTGAAGTAGTGATAAATGATAAGAACGCCTATCTTCAACATGATCAAAATGTGAGTTTTTTAATTTTCTAAATTCATTTGCTATCTCAAACTCACCTCTTACAGATAACCAATTTGAAAAGTGATTCCTAGAAGCGTGATAAACCAAAGATTCAGAAGATATTTTTTCAATTCCTTTATATAGCTCTTCAATATTACTAGCTTCAATAATTTTACTATTATTCAAATCTTTAAAAATAAAATTACCAAAACCAAAATTTTTAATAATTAAATCTTTAAGATCAAAGTACAATGTTGAAGAATTTTTATTTAATAATAATTCAGTAATATGAGCAATATCATCAAAATTTGTTACCTCAGTAGTTTGTAAAATTATAGGAATAGCCTCATCTTGTGACTGAGCATATTCTGAAAATGTTATACCTGCACTTGGATCTTTTATGCCTGATTTTGGAAATCTAATATCAGATATGATGCCTAGCAAATTTTTTTTATATTTATCGAAATAAAGAACTGCTTGCTCATAGTTTTGTGCCAATAAAATTTTTGGTCGCTTTCTTAAATGAAATAGTTTTTGAGTGTCATCTAAACTTTCATTAATTAATATTTTTGTGTGGTAGACTATTAATTTGTAAAGCATCGGTAAAATGCTAGAATAATATCTTGGTGTATCTTCAACAACAATTATTGAACGCACATCTCCTTCTATAGTATCTCTGTTAACATTTTCTTTATCTTCTACATATTTAATTATTGCAGGAAATACATTGGAATTACCAGTCCAAATGAAAATATTATCTATAGTTTCGTTATAATTTTTAGGGATATGCTCTAATTCAGATTCATCAAATGCTAATAGTATAATAGGTTTTTCAGGATATCCTTTTTTAATTTTTTTAGATAGAGTGAATGGGTCCATATCAGATATACGTAACATGATTATTACTAAATCAAATGTTCTTTTTTTAAGCATATCCGTTGCATCACTAGCTGATGATGCATTCCACATTCGTGGAGCATAACTTAAATTCATACCCATATATTCATTTAGAATTTGTTCGGTTAATCTACCGTCTTCTTCCAATATATATGAATCATATTCACTTGCTATTAGTAGAATTTCATGAACTCTGTAAAGCATCAAATCCTGAAAATCAGTAGAATTAATTTTGTTAATAGATACTCCTTAACGGTTGGTATAATCTTTTAGAGATAAAGTTAATACAAATTCTGCAACAACATCGTCTGAAATTTTAGGACATGTAGCAAATATTTTTAATGTTAAGTTTTCTCTTTCTTGAGTTTTAACTGCTTTTTCAACTAAATTTTTTACGGCATTTCCATCTTCACATATAAAATGTACGTCAGACTCAGCTCTTTTTAAAAATTTAGCATTAAAATCTTTAAAAATTAATGCTATATTTCTGTTTGATTTTTTAATTGCGGGTAAAGCTAAAAATCCACCAGTTATATCTGCTCCAACAGATAATGCACCAAAATACATTGAATTTAAATGGTTTTTTGTTCTTCTATTTAAGGGTATTTTTATTTCTAATTTTTTTTCATCAACGGATATAACACTCGGTCTACAATAAGCAATCATAGCGACTTTATAAAAACCAAAAAAACGAATCATCCATGTTAATTTTGTTATTTTTCTAATTATCATTCGTCAACAAATTCAACAGCATGAGTTCTTACATTATCAAACTGTCCATTATCATACTCAACTTTGAATGTTGTTGGATAATGAAATATGTCAACCAGAGTAACAATTTCACCTGTTTTTTTTAATTTTAATTTTGTCCCAAGTGGGATAGTATTCATATTTCTATATGCCATTTTTCCCTCTAAAAAATATTTTATATAATTATCTCCAAATTTAAATAAATTACATTGGAATTACATAAAACATTTAAAAAAA
>CEUH01024651.1_pt1 | contig 28744 bp, 32 predicted proteins | sample 356461 | NCBI WGS metagenome assembly CEUH01 (sample SAMEA2623275, study PRJEB7988) | marine metagenome | isolation source: saline water (ENVO:00002010), including
ATGACAAAGGATTCTCCACTCATAATATTTCCTAACATCGTACCTATTAACCAAATCGATAACGAATTCAAAATAACATAAATTATTGATGAAAGAACAGATATAAACATCAAGCTTCTGTAACTATGAGTAAATTTTAATATTCTTAAAAATATTTGCATTTAAATTTTTCCATCACCTTGTCTTATAATTTTAACTGAATTTTTACTTAAATCTAATATTGTTGATCCCTTTGAGTCCTGATTTACAAATCCAGAATATATTGGAATATTAAAGAATATTTTATCAATATCATCAATATTATTTAAAGCTTTTTGACCATGTACGTTAACAGATGTTGTGATTATTGGATTTTTAAATTTTTGCAATAATTTAAAACAAAAATCATTATCTGGAATTCTAATACCAATTTTATCTGAGTTTTGCTGTACAAGATGTGATAATTTAGATTCTTTAGATTTTAAAAGAACCGTAAAACATCCAGGTAATATACTATTAATGAATTTTTTATGTTTTTTGGGTAAAATTGCATATTTGTTTATATCATCAATTGACCTAACAATAATTGAAAGTGGTGTTTGTCTTTTTTTTAGTATATTTATTTTTTCAATTGCTTTAGAATTCGTTGCGTCTGCTCCTAAACCATATAAAGTATCAGTCTCATATATTATCATATTTCCTTTACGCAATTGATCTACTGCGTGGTTAATTTTATTTTTTTCAATTATCATTTATAATCTCGTTTATTTTTAATTTTATGAAACCAAAAATATTGACTTGGATATTTTTTAATCATCTCTCCAAGAAGTGAAGTAAATTTTTTGTTAATATTCTCTATTGTATTATTATTTGAATCTATTTTATCGTATTCTAATTTTTTAATAAAAAACTCATATTCATATTTTTCATTCATAGTACAAAAACCAATTAAAATTGGTTTTTTTGTTTTTATATGAAATATGGCTGCACCTTTAGGTATGGATATTTTACCATTAAGAAAAGGTACTAATGTACCTTTTTTCCTTGCGTTCTGATCTGAAGCGAGACCTAAATGATAGTTGTTATTCAAAGCCTCAAACATTTTTTCTTTTCCTTCTTTTCTTGGTATAATTTTAACATTTTGAAAACTTCTCAAATTTGAAAAAAACTTATCTAAATATGGATTTTTAATTTTTTGAGTTACTACACCAAATTTCATATTATGAAGACCAAAAATTGGTAAAAATAATTCCCAGTTACCAAGATGGCCTGTCATTATAATTGAACCTTGATTTTCATTTAAAATTTTCATTGTGTTTGATTCAAAATTTACCATGTTATCAATACTACTCTTTTTTAATAAATTCTGCTTTAAAAAATCAGATAATACCATACCAAAATGAATGTATGTTTTTTTTAATATATTATTTTGTTGTTTTGAACTTAAATTAGGGAAATTATCTTTAATATTTTTGAATGCAACTTTTTTTCTTATTGGAAAACAGTAAAATATCAATAAACCAATAATTTTTCCCAAAAATAAACTTATTTTTCTGGGTATTATATTGAATATGCCAGCTATTAAAAGAACTACTAAATAAGATATGTATGATTGTATCACTTATGTTTTTTTATTTAACATCCGTTAATGTACAAAAAATATGATTTTTATTATATAAATAAAACCATTTTGATTAAATTATAATCCATGAATTTAAATAATTTACCCAAACATTTAAAACAATACATAGTAGATCAAGAATACCATAGATATACAATTATAGATCATCGTGTTTGGAAATTTATAATGGATATTTCTGTACCTTTCTTTAAAAAATATGCTCATTCTTCATATTATGATGGCCTAAATGAAACTGGTATAACTTTTGATAAAATTCCATCTATTAATAAAATGAATGAAAAAATGTCAAAAATTGGTTGGGGTGCAGTACCTGTGAGGGGTTTTATACCTCCATGGGCTTTTATGGAATTTCAATCTCTGGGTATTCTTCCAATAGCATGTGATATGAGATCTAGACATCATCTAACCTATACGCCAGCACCTGATATAATGCATGAATCATCAGGTCACAGCCCAATTATAATAAACAATGAATATTCACAATATTTAAAACAATATGGTAAAATTGCATCCAAAGCAGTTTTTACTAAAGAAGATGAAAATATTTATTTTGCAATTAGAAAACTTTCAGATTTAAAAGAGGATAAAAATGCTTCTGAAAAAGATATTTTAATGGCAGAACAAGAATTATTAGAAGCAAAGCAATCTCAAACTACTCCAAGCGAGGCAACTTTATTGTCTAGATTACATTGGTGGACTGTAGAATATGGATTAATAGGAAAATTAAATGATCCAAAAATTTATGGTGCAGGTTTGCTATCATCTGTAGGCGAAAGTCAAAATTGTTTAAGCAATAAGGTAAAAAAAATACCGCTAACAATAGACTGTATAAATTATAGTTATGATATAACTGAACAACAACCCCAATTATTTGTAACAAATGATTTTTCTAGTTTGAATGATATACTTTTAGAGTTTGAAAAAACTATGTCATATAAGAATGAAGATTTTATTGATGATAGAAATCATATTAAAGAGAGTAAAAATAAAATTACGAAATTGAATACTTTAAATGATGGATTAGATGAAACAAAAATAATTGAATTATATGAAATGTTTTTCAATAAAGAGATTAATGAAGAACAATTAAAAGAAATTTTGGATTTAAATTTTCCAAATGAGTGGTTATTAAGATTTGAATTATATCGAAATAACCACCATTTGAAAAACAGTTGGGTTGAAGATTTAAGAACTTATCTTAAAAATTACAATAAAGATAATACCGATTTAAATAAAGCAATAAATCGAGGTTTAGAACTTATTTAAATTCACCCATTATACCTTCAAGCCACATAATCATTTGATCTTCACACTTTTCATCCTCATTATCATAATCTAAGCCAAGACCTAATAATTGATCACCTTCAAGTGCAACAGATTCTCTAAATTCATATTCATCCTTACTGCATTTACCAATTAAAGAACCTCCATTTGCCATAAATGGCTTACCAAGTATACCTATTGCATCAAGAAAATTATCAGGATAACCAACTTGATCACCACATCCAAAAAATGCGGCAGTCTTTCCTGAAAAATCAAGTTTTTCATAATCTGCAAAAATTGCATCCCAATCTTCTTGTAATTCACCAATATTCCAGGTAGGACAACCAATAATAATATTATCAAATTCTAAAATTTTATCAGTACCAATTTCAGCAATATCAAATGATTCAATTTCTACATCATTCATTTCAAGATACTCAGAAATAAATTCAGCTGCAGTTTTTGTGTTGTCTGAGGAACTACCCCAAAACATACCTATTTTTTTCATCTTTTTATCTCCATTTAGTTAAATTATTTTCTCTCAAAAGTTTCAAGTATTAATATTACGCCCTCAGGTTGAATATCTGCATATCCTCCTGACGTTGTATAAAAAGTTTCACTACCATTTTGAGATATTTTTATATCTCCTTTACCTATAGAAATGATTGAACTTACATGCCTTGCTTGAACACCAAAGAGCCCATCTAAATTTGGAGCTCTCAAATACTCGGAGGTTCCAATATTTATATTTTCTATTGGGGTAATGACATCAATTTGAAATGAATTATTCATTACTTTTTAGCCTTTTCTACAACTTCATCAATTGTTCCAACATATGAGAACGCATTTTCAGGATAATCATCCATTTCTCCATTTACGATAGCTTCAAAACCTGCTATTGAATCTTCTAAACTTACATATCTTCCCTCTACTCCAGTAAATTGTTCTGCAACGAAGAAAGGTTGAGACATGAATTTTTGAAGTTTTCTTGCTCTACTCACAACCATTTTATCATCATCAGATAATTCATCCATACCAAGTATAGCAATAATATCTTGTAATTCATTATACTTTTGTAAAGTAACCTGAACTGATCTAGCAACATTATAATGTCTATCACCAATTACTCTTGGATCTAAGATTCTAGAAGTAGAATCAAGAGGATCAATTGCAGGGTAAATTCCTAACTCTGCAATTTTACGATCTAATACTGTAGTAGCATCCAAATGAGCAAAAGTAGTAGCAGGAGCAGGATCAGTCAAATCATCAGCTGGAACATATACTGCTTGGACTGATGTAACCGAACCTTTCTTTGTAGAAGTAATTCTTTCTTGTAACTCACCCATCTCAGTTGCCAATGTGGGCTGATAACCAACAGCTGATGGCATTCTACCAAGAAGTGCAGAAACTTCTGAACCAGCCTGAGTGAATCTAAACATATTATCAACAAACAATAATACATCTTTACCTTGCTCGTCTCTAAAATATTCGGCCATAGTTAACCCAGATAGAGCAACTCTTAATCTAGCACCTGGTGGTTCGTTCATTTGACCAAATACTAGTGCAGTTTTATCAATCACACCAGATTCAACCATTTCACCATATAAATCATTTCCTTCACGCGTTCTCTCACCAACACCTGCAAAAATTGAGTAACCACCATGTTCTGTAGCAATATTTCTGATCAGTTCTTGAATCAGTACAGTTTTACCAACACCAGCACCGCCAAATAATCCAGTCTTACCACCCTTTGTATATGGTTCCATCAAATCAATTACTTTAATGCCTGTTACAAGCACTTCAGAACTAGTAGTTAGTTCTTCAAAAGCAGGAGCCTGTCTATGAATTGGCAATAATGAAGCAGAATCCATACTACCCTTTTCATCTATGGGATTTCCTAAGACATCGAACATTCTTCCTAATGTTTTATCACCTACTGGGACTGAAATTGGATTACCTTTATCTAATACATCTTGACCTCTTTTAAGGCCATCAGTTGAATCCATAGCAATTGTTCTTACAACTGACTCACCAATGTGCTGCGCTACTTCAAGTGTTAATTTTTCATCTTTACCATCTCTTTCAACTTCAAGAGCATTATAGATTTCAGGTAGTTGCCCCTCTGGAAAAGTTACATCAACTACAGCACCCATAATTTGTGAAATATTACCTTTTTTACTCATTATTTACCTTCCTTTATGATGAAAGTGCATTAGCACCACTTACAATTTCAATAATTTCTGTTGTTATTGCAGACTGTCTTGCTTTGTTATACTGCAAACCTAATTCTCTAATCATTTCTCCTGCATTATCAGTAGCGTTTTCCATTGCTAACATTCTAGCTGCTTGCTCTGAAGCATATGATTCTAACAAATATTGCCAAACTTGAACATTAATATGTTTTGGAATTAGTTCTTTTAAAATTTGTTCTTTAGACGGTTCATACAACCTATCTGTTGCTAAAATTTTGGTTTCAGTATCAATATTTTCTAGTGGAAGAAAATCAACATTTTTAATGACTTGTGTAGCAAGATTTTTAAACTCGTTATAATAAATTTTCACCTTATCAACCTTTTGGCTAAGAAATAGGTTTACAATTTCATCTCCAATTTTAATTGCATGATTAAAGTTTAAATCACCCCAAAATTCAATGTGCTCAGAAAATATATTAAAATTTCTATTCTTAAAATAATCTCTACTTTTTTTACCAATTGGAATGATTACCGAGTTTTCTTTACTATCTAAATCAATATCAGATTGTGCTTTCTTTAAAATATTTGTATTAAATGCTCCTGCCATTCCTCTATCTGAAGTGATGACTACATATAAAGTTTTATTTACATCTCTTTTGTTCATTAGATCATAATCATTTGAATTGCAATCTGCCATTAAATCATTAAGTAACGATGTTATCTTACCAGAATAAGGCCTACATTGCTCCATATTAGATTGAGAAGTTCTTAACTTTGCAGCCGCAACCATTTTCATAGCACTAGTAACCTTTTGAATGCTCTTAATGGATTTAATTCTACCTCTTATTTCTTTAAGATTTGCCATTAAAACCCTTTTGCGAAGTCACTTAAAGCATTTTTAAGTTGTTCATTATCATCATCAGATAGTGTACCAGATTCTCTTATGTTAGTTAATATACTAGAATGAGAAGCATCAAGAAAATCAAATAGTTTATCTTCAAACTCTTTAAGTCTATCTAATTCTATCGCATCCAAGAAACCTTGTGTACCAGCAAAAATCAAAACAATTTGCTTTTCCGTATCTATTGGAGAATATTGAGGCTGTTTTAAAATTTCTAATAGACGAGAGCCTCTAGTTAATTGAGCTTGTGTTGCTTCATCAAGATCTGAACCAAATTTAGCAAATGCTTCTAATTCTCTGTATTGAGCCAACTCAAGTTTAATTGTTCCTGCAACCTTTTTCATTGCTTTAATCTGAGCATTACCACCAACTCTTGAAACTGACAAACCAACATCAACTGCAGGTCTTTGTCCTGAATTAAATAGATTAGTCTCTAAAAATATTTGACCATCAGTAATTGATATTACATTTGTTGGAATATATGCTGATAAATCACCTTCTTGAGTTTCAATAATTGGCAATGCCGTCAATGATCCAGAACCAAGTTTTTCACTAGATTTAGCTGCTCTCTCTAACAGTCTGCTGTGCAAGTAAAAAACGTCACCAGGATAAGCTTCCCTACCTGGAGGTCTTCTTAATAGAAGTGACATTTGTCTATATGCAACTGCATGTTTTGATAAATCATCGTATATAATTAACGCATCCATTCCATTATCTCTAAAATATTCACCCATTGTAACACCTGAATAAGGAGCAAGAAATAATGAAGGTGCAGGATCCATAGCATTGGCAGTAACTACTGTTGTATATTCCATAGCGCCACTTTCTTCAAGTTCAGCAACAACTCTAGATACAGTAGAAGCTTTTTGACCAATTGCAACATATATACAATAAACTGGACTATCTGTTTGATGAGTTGATTTCTGATTGATAATTGTATCAACAGCAATTGCTGTTTTACCAGTTTGTCTATCACCAATAATTAATTCTCTTTGTCCTCTTCCAATAGGTATCATTGCATCAATAGCCTTAATACCTGTTTGTAGTGGCTGATTTACTGGGCTTCTTTCTAAAACACCAGTTGCTTTACGTTCAACCGGCATTGATTCGTTAAATTTTATTTCACCTTTACCATCTAAAGGTTGGCCTAAAGGATTAACTACTCTTCCCAAAAATTCTTTACCAACTCCAACCTCTAATACTTTACCTGTTCTTTTAACAATGTCACCTTCTTTTACAAGTTTACTATCACCAAATAGAACGATACCTACATTTTCTTCCTCTAAGTTCATGGCCATACCAAAAACTCCATTAGGTAATTCGACCATTTCAGATGATAAGACATTTTCTAAACCTTGAACTCTTGCAACTCCATCACCTACCATGATGACTTCACCTACTTCTGAAACATCAAAATCAACTTTATGATTCTCAAGTTGTTTTTTTAAGGATTCTATAATTTGCCCAGTATTTATATCCATTATTTCTCCAAATAATTAATTTTATTTATTAATCATACTTTGTTTTAATTTTTCTAATTTTGTTGATAAACTCCCATCTATTAAAGTGTTACCAACTTTTAATTTAATTCCACCTAGAAGACTTTTGTCAATCGTTGAATTAATTAATACTGTACTATTAATTTTAGATTCTATATTCATTTTTAAATTTTTTAACTCATCACTTGTCATTTCATTAGCAGTAATTGCATGAACATCAACATAATCTGATGAATTCTTTTTAATTTTATTGAATTTAGAGTAAATAGATTCGATATAATTAAAGTCAATATATTCCAATAAGGAATATGTAATTTGCAATTCATCTTGATTAAAAATGTCAACTAGAACTTTCGATAAAATTTCTTTTTTAATTTTATTTTCAATTCTTTGAGTAGACAAAAATTGTTTAAACTTCAATGAATTTGATGACAAATCCGATAAAACTTTTAAAACATTTGATCCAGTTTTATCTAAATTATTTTCTTCAAACACAACTGATAATGCTTTTGCAGATTTATCAATTTTTTGTTCAAAACTCATTATGCTTGACCAACCTTATCTATTGCGTCATTAACAAGTTTTCTATTATCATTATTATCTAGGTTTTTTTCAATCAATTTTGATGCAGCCTGAATAGATAAATCTACAGCCGCAGATTTGATTTCATTAACAGCCTTTTCTTTTTCTGCATTTATTGATTTTAATGCATTTTCAGTTTCAATCTCAGCTTTATTCTTAGCCTCCTCAACAGCATCGGATATCATTTTATCTTTTACTGATTTTGCTTCAGCTAAAATTGTTTGTGCTTCTGAATGTGCTTCTTGTTTTATTTTTTCGTAATCAGAAGTTGCTTTTTCAGCATCTTCTTTAGCAAGCGCTGCTGAATCTAAAGCATCTCTAATCTCTTTTTCTCTAGACTCGAGTGCTGAAATTATAGGCCCCCAGGCTACTTTGCTAAGAACAAAAAGTAACAACAGAAATGTTACCACAGACCACAATAATGGTCCGCCATGTACTTCAACCATATATAACTCCTAACTTTCTAAAAAAGTTTTAAATTTACATGCTTGCAAGTGCACCTTGTAACAAGAAACATGTTACAGCACAGAATAAAGCAACACCTTCAATTAGAGCTGACATAATTAGAGCTGTAGTTCTAATATCATTAGCTGCTTCAGGCTGTCTACCAGTTGCCTCTGCAGCTGCTGCAGTAATTTTACCTATACCCATTGCAGCTCCCATTGTAACTAATCCAGCACCTAAACCTGCTGCTAATCCAATTAAACCGTATTCCATTTTTATCTCCTTTGTTTATTTAATGATGATCGTGTTCTACAACTGCCATACCAATGAAAATTGATGATAGCAGAGAAAAAATATATCCTTGTAAAAATGCTACAAAAATTTCAAGCATATTTATAGCTAAAGCCATCGGAACTGATCCAAGGGCTACCCATGGTGAACCCATGTTAATAATAATACCTATAAATGCAAAAATAATAATATGTCCAGCATTCATATTTGCCAGTAATCTTACTGATAGTGCAAATGGCTTTGTGAGTAAGCCAATTAATTCAACCGGAATCATGATTGGTAATAACCAAAAAGGAACACCTGGTGTTGCAAAAATATGCTTCCAAAAATCTTTATTTCCAAAAATGATGTATGTGAAAAATGTTACAAGCGCCAAAGCAACAGTCGTACTAAAAAATGCAGTTGAAGTTGCACTTCCAGGTATTAATCCTAAAAGATTGAGAGTTACAATAAAGAAAAAGAAAGTCAAAATTAGTGGTAAGAATTTTCTACCTTGTTTCTCACCCATATTTGGATAAACAACTTCATCTCGCATAAATATAACGAAGACTTCAAGCAAATTACCTAAACCAGACTGAACTTTTTTGTCTTTTTTATATCCAAACATAAATAATGAAATGATAAGTAATGAGGCTATAATCATCATAATTAATTGTTTGCTTACTATTAATTGATTATTATTTGTCTTTGGAGCAAGAGATTCACTTGGATTCCATGTCCAATTTAAATAATTACCTAGAATTGGAACATTGCTAATTTTATTCCATTCTTTATCAAGTTTAACTTTTGTAGTAAAATAATAATGGTCACCATTCGAATCATTCCAGTCAAAAGGATTGAAAATTTCAAATGTTTTCTGGTCCTGAATATGGTCCATGATATATTTACCATCAACTGACTCAGATTTGTGAGAGCCATCCGAAGATGGTCCAGCAATAACTGTAAAAGATAAAATAAAAAACGTTAAAATTTGTCTAATCATTGGATACCTTATTCAAAATAAGTAATGAATTTATTTCAAAAATTTGAAATAATACATAAAAGGCCATGAAAGATAAAAAGAAAGGAACCATATTTACATATCCATTGAGAATTAAAAATAGCATAGATATGAGCATTAATATAAATCTTAAAAACATAGTACCGTAAATCATTGTATAAAAAATAGAGTTAGTTGCATTAAAATATTTTTTTGAAACCAAGTAACCAATAACCGCATTTACAAAATTAATTAAAAACGAAATCAAAAAATCCTTCTGATATTCTGGCCAAAAACTCATTGCTGAACTAATAACCATCACTAAAATTACAAATAAAAAAATTAAGAATCTCATAAAAAAATAACTAATTGTTAATTTCTTTTATAAGACCGTATAAAGATGCAAATAAACCAAAAAAAACTCCTATTAATGTACCAAGAATTTGATAGTTAAATTTTTTTCCAATCCACTCACCAATATACAGGCAAATCAAAATTGTTACTACCATTTGGATTCCTAAACCTGAATACTTCATCCAATGTACAGGCTTTTTATTCATTATTTTTATCACTCATTGTTTCATACTGAGCCATATCACATGTTCCAGCAAATTTAGCCCCTTCTTCAATCACTAAGGTTCCTGACTTAAGGTTGCCTGTTAATTGCGATTCACTACCAAGTATGATTTTTCCATCAATAATTAAATTACCCTCAACTAAACCGCAAATATGTGCTTCTTTTCCAATGATATCACCCTTTACTTTTGAGCCTTTAGCAGTTCTAACTGAGCCATGTGAATCAATATTGCCATTAACTGTACCGTATATAAGTAAACTTCCATCTACACTAACATTTCCATCAATTTTAAGTTCTGGTCCTAATATAGAACCCATATCATTATCCATTTTCATTTTAAACTCCTAATTTTAATTAGAAACATATTTATCATTATTAACATTTTTTAAATTTTTTATGTATTCAGATGGGTCAATAACTTTACCATCCTTCCAAAGTTCAAAATGAAGATGTATTCCTTCACTTTTAACTGAAGAACCTGAATTTCCCATCTCAGCTATTGGCTTATCTATAACTACATTTTGTCCTGATTTTACATAGTTAGTTTTGTTATGCATGTACTTGGTAATACAACCATTTTCATGCGAAATTATTATAGAATTACCGTATTTTTTATCAAATCCAGCATATATTACTTTTCCTTTCATTGGAGAAAAAATCTGTGTTCCAATACTTCCATTAATATCAATTCCATAATGATTTTCACCAAAATTACTTGTAATAAAAGATGTTTCGAAATCAGAATCATTTTTCGGACTTACGGGATCTTTAATAAACTCTATTGTAATGTTTTGTTCATTAACGGGAAATGAATTATTATTTTCATATGAATTTAAAAAAATATGATAAAATCCTATGAATGAAAAAATTAGTACAATGAAACTTAAAGTGGTAACGAAATAAATAAATATCTTACTTATTGAATAACTTTTTCCAAAAGAATTAACATCATTGGATGTTAAAAATAATTTAAATCTTTTATTTTCCATTTATAATAATATCAAACAATCTGTCTAAATCTTCATCATTTGTAAAATGAATACTTATTATTTTATTAGACTTGGTTTTTCTTATGTTGACTTTAGTTCCTAAAAACTCTATCAAAGAATTCTCTTTTTCGGTTAACAACTTATTTTCAAAATTAGTTTTTGGAGTCTTATTAATAGTTTTTGCTGATTTTAATTTTTTTATAAATTTTTCAGTATCTCTAACACTTAACTTATCTCTTTTAATCCTTCTAAAAACATTTTTCATTTTTTTTGATTCTCTGAGTGCCAATAATGCTCTTGCATGACCTTCAGTAAATTCAGGATCTTTAGTTCTTAAAACATCTTTAATATCTGGGGGCAATTTAATTAGACGTAATTTATTTGCAATAGTAGATCTATTTTTGCCAATTTTTTTAACTAAATCAGATTCAGTCAAAGAATATTTGCCTTTTAGAAGAGCATATCCTTCTGCCTCTTCTATAGAACTTAAATTATCTCTTTGAATATTTTCAATTAATGCTAATTTTAACATTTCTTCATCACTTTTGACATCTAATACGTATACAGGAACTTTATCTATTTTTAAAAATTGAGCAGACCTTAAACGTCTCTCACCAGCAATTAACTCATAAGTATCATTTTTTAATACTCTAACAAGCAAAGGCTGTAGTATTCCATTTTCTCTAATTGATTCAATAAGATCTGACATTTGCTGATCAGAAAAGGTCTGTCTGGGCTGACTTGAATTTGGCTTAATTAATTCAGTATCAATATGATCAATATAATTTTCATCAGAGGTTTCTGTTTGATAATTTGGAATAAGAGCTTCCAAGCCTATTCCAAGTGGTTTATTTTTTTTTCTTTTACTCATATTATTATTTATTTTTTGATAGAATTTCAGATACAAGATTCATATAATTTTGAGCTCCTGTGGAAGCCGCATCATACAATACAATTGGTTTTCCATGGCTTGGAGCCTCTCCAAGCCTTACATTTCTTTTGATGAAAGTGTTATAAACTTTATCACCAAAATAATTTTTCACTTCTTCAACAACTTGTCTAGATAATTTTAATCTATTATCATACATTGTTATTAAGATTCCTTCAATCTCAAGGTCTGTGTTTAAATGTTTTTGTACTAACCTTATTGTATTGAGTAATTGAGATAGACCTTCTAAAGCATAATATTCACATTGGATTGGAATGATAATTGAATCACATGCAGTTAATACATTCAATGTTAATAAACCCAGAGATGGAGGGCTATCAATAATTATATATTTATACTTTCCTAAAACATTTTCAATTCCTTCTTTAAGAAACTTTTCTCTTGCATATTGATTAACTAATTCAACTTCTGCACCAACCAATTTACCTGAAGCAGGAATAACATCTAAATAATTCAATTCAGTATTCAAAATAGTTTTGCTAATATCTTTATTCTTAATAATTAAATCATAAATGGAGTTTTTATAAGTTCCTGGACGAATACCTACACCTGTGGTTGCATTTCCTTGAGGATCCATATCAATTAACAATGTCGGAGCTTCTGAAATAGCTAAATATGAAGCAATATTAACAGAACTAGTAGTTTTTCCAACGCCACCTTTTTGATTTGAAATTGCAATAATCTTTGTATTGTAAAAGTTGACCATTAAATTACTTTCTCTCTAATCATCTAATGCCATCTCAATTTTAGATTTCATATTCAAAAGATGTAACTGCGTATAGCTATCATAAATATTTTTCAAATCTTGTTTAAGTATTTCTTCATATACTGTTTGAATAGACTCTAGTGCTAAATTTTGTGCATCAACTGGATATTTTTTATCTTTAAAAATATTAATCATTAAATTTATATGATGACTTTGAAGTTCTCTTCTAAAACTATTAATTGAATTTTGATTTAACAACTCTATCCAAATTATATTATTTAATGCATCAAACATTTCAAGCAAAGTAAAAACTTCTTGATTACTATTAAATCTTAACTCGTTGTCATGTACTCTAGTGATAATATCCATGCTAAATAAATTATTTAACGTTCTAGTTTGTAAGTTTTTAACCATTTTGTGAATAGGATAGTCTAATTGATCCATGTACCAAAGTGTGCCTTCTAAATCATCTAAACGTGTTGGTGCCAATTTGTTCAATAATTCAGCAGGGAACTCAAAAAAATCGGAAGAGAAAATATATTTATCTAATAAATCGATTGCTCTTCTTTGATCTTTTGCATCAACTACTACAAATGGATCTTTTTCTAAATCTCCAATATGATGTCTGCTAAAATAAACTCCACCTACGAATTTATAAATTTGTCTAGACGCTCTAAAATATTCATATAAGCCTTGCTGAAACTTATTTTTAATATGATTATAACTTTTACCATCAATCATGGTGTCATCTAATATTATTTTCCAATAATCATTAATCATTTCAAGATAAATATCATAGTATTCTATTGGATCAGAACTCATATCATATCTGGAAATTAATGGGTCACATTCATCTGCATCTTCATCAGTTCCGTATGCTAAAAAAGGATTATCAATTGATTTTGCAATAATGTTCTCTAAACACTCTTCTTCAGTATTATAATTTTCACAGGTAGAATAAGCATACTCAATCGCCCAATCATCGTACTGGCCTGGTTGTGTTAAAAAATAATGATTTCCTTTGTCAAAAATATTTGCAGGAGTATAATCCATGACAGAAGCAGTTATATTGTATTTAGACACAATTTCAGGATCTGATAATTGTTCTGATGACAACATTGAACTTGCTTTAAAATTATGTCTTAATCCAAGTGTGTGACCTACTTCATGTAGAATTAAATCAACAATTCCTTCGTACACAAACTGATCAAGTTCTTCATCCGTACCTTTAATTATTTCATTTGCTGTCATGTAGTTCCACAAAAATGCCATTTGGTTTTGCTTTTCATGAGAATAATTACATTGATGAGAACCCAGTGAATCAACATCAGGATTTAAATTTGGATTTAACAATGGGTCTACTTGACTAGTGTATTCATTATAATAATGTCTAATCCAATCTGAACTTACTCTAACGTCAGCATCGTATATTTCTCCAGTCATAGGATTAGCTCTGCTCGGACCTACTGCAATTCCACTACCTGGTTGAATCATCCATCTGATGGTATTATATCTTACATCTGCAGGGTCCCAATCAGCATCATCAGGCATTTGTTTTACAACTATAGCATCCTTAAAACCAATTTTTTCAAATGAACTATTCCATGCAAGCACACCATCTCTGAAAGCTTTTCTAAATTTATGTGGTACAGTATTTTCAATCCAGAAAACTATTGGCTCCTTTGGTTTTGATAGTTTTGCTTTTGGATTTTTCTTTTCAAGATTCCATCTAGTTATATACCTTTTATATGGAGATTGTGAAAGCATTTCATTGTAGTCCTGAAAAACTATATCGAAGTGTCCAACCCTATCATCCAAAACTCTAGGTTTATAATTATTGTTTGGCATCTCATTAATACTTAGATGATATCTATGGAGCATACTTTTAGAATTTGGTAAAGTAAAGACATAATCTGATTTTTTACCTTTATAGTGAAATACTAAATCTATTTCTGAGTTATATTCAAAAGACTTTATTTTTTCAAAATAACTATTCTTCTTATCAATTATATATTTTCCCCTATTTGAAACGCCAGGAAAGTCAAAAATAAACAATTCAGATGCGTCAATTAAGATTAAACTATCTTTATCTGAAACTGCTTGTATTTTTGCAGTAGAAAAAATTGACTCTGTAATATTATTTTTAATTGCCTTAAAAATCGCAGAATCTTTATCAGCTCTAAATTTTATATTTTCAGAAATCATATGAATGTTTTTTCCAACTTTTCTTAAAGAAAATGGGAATTGACCCATCATTGCGCTTCCATGATATCTATATGCATCTCCAGTATTTCGAGTCATATTTAAAATGAAGGTCTTGTCTAAGTGTTTTTTGCTTAAAGAAATGTAACATTTACCTAGATCTTCATTCCAATAAAAATCAAATAGACCATTTTTAGTTGAAAAACCTTTAATTAAATTTTCATAAGAATTTTTTGATTTTGGCTTTTCTTTTGATACAACTTTTTCTTTTTTATTTTTCAAAAAATCATAATTGAAACTATCATATTGACTAAATGATAGACTAAATAAAAAATAAAATAATATTTTATTTTTGTATGATATCATTTCTTCCTGGACCTATTGATATAATAGAAATTTTTGTGTTAAGAAAACTCTCAAGAAATTCTATATACTGTTTACATTCTTTTGGTAAATCACCATAATTTTTAATACCATTTAATTCACAATTCCAGCCTATAAATTCTTTATAAATTGGAGTGATTTTTTCTAAATTTATTGCCTCGGAATAATTATCAATTTCATTTTCATTAGATTGATATCCAACACAAACCTTAATCTTTTCAAAATGATCTAAAATATCTAGTTTTGTTAAGGCTATATCTGTTAAACCATTTATCATACAACTATATTTAGCTGCCAAACCATCAAACCATCCACATCGTCTAGGTCTTCCAGTTGTTGCACCAAATTCCATACCTATATCTTGTAACTTTTTTCCTTCTTCATTAAATAATTCTGTTGGAAAAGGACCACTTCCAACTCTTGTTGCATATGCCTTAAATATTCCAATGATATTTTCAAATTTTGTTAAAGGTAAACCTAAACCAGTTGAAATTCCGCCTGAAAAAGGACTGGATGAAGTAACAAATGGATAAGTCCCATGATCAATATCTAATAACGTTCCTTGCGCACCTTCAATGAGAATATTTTCTTTCGAAAAAAGTAAGTTTAAAGTATCCTTGACATAAATTTTTACTTTTTCACAAGCAATTAAAAATGATTCTATTTCAGGTTCCATTTTTTTATAATCCTCGTTTGTGATTTGATTTGAAGATATACAATTATCAATTCGAGCAATAAATGATGATTTTAATTTATCAGTTTCATTAAGATCTATAGCTCTGATTCCAACTCTATTGTACTTGTCAACATAACATGGACCAATACCTTTACATGTTGTTCCTATAAAATTATTTGTTTTTTCCTCATTTTTTCTATCTAGGTACTTATGCAAAGGTGTTACTATGTGCGCATTAGGAGAAATTAATATATTTTCAGTTGAAATATTTTTATGAATTAACATGTTAATTTCTTGTACTAATTCTACAGGATCTATAACCATACCATTTCCCATGATACAAAAACAATCTTCTCTAAGTATTCCAGATGGTATCTGATGTAAAACTATTTTTTCACTATCTTTATAAACTGTATGTCCTGCATTAGCTCCTCCTTGGTATCTAGCAACAATTTCTGCATTTTTACTAAGCAAATCAACAATTTTTCCTTTACCTTCATCACCCCATTGGCCACCAATTACAGCTTTAATTGCCATTATATTTCCCTTTCATTTTCTTCGACATAGTACTTATCTCTTAAAAACATCATTATGGGTGTAGAAACAAATATAGAAGAATAAGTTCCTGATAAAACACCAACAATTAGAGCAAAAGATAAACCTCTCAAACTCCCTCCACCAAATATAAAGAGAGAACTAACTACAAACAAAGTTGTAATAGAAGTAATTATTGTTCTATTAAAAGTTTCATTCAACGATAAATTTATTATATCAGATAATTGCATATTTGAGTATTCATAAATATTTTCACGCATCCTATCAAATATAACAATTGTATCATTAAGTGAGTACCCAATTATAATAAGAAATGCAGCAATAATATTAATATTAAATTCATATGAAAACAGTATTAAAAGTGTCATTACAATTAAAATATCATGAAAAAGAGCAAAGATAGATCCTATCGCTGAATACCAATCAAACCTAATGATGATATATAAACCAATTAATAATAATGCAATTGATAAAGCTTTAATTGCATCGTATTTTAGATCAGATGATATTGTTGACCCAATCTTATTGTAACTGACAATATTAAAAAAACTGCTTAATGAATTTTGATTTATATCATCTTCAAATAAAATACGAACTTTATCAGATCCATAAGTTTTTATGTTTGAAAATTTAATATTTTTATCATTCAGTAAGGCAATAACATTTTCTTTATCAGATAAATTATCATCAAGTTGCACAATTAACTCAGTCCCACCTTTAAAATCAATACCTAAAGTTAGACCTTCAAAAAAATAAAAAATTATACCTAAAATAATTATACTATAAGACAAATATTTAGCATAACTAAATTGAGAAACAAAATTTATTTTATTATCTTTTAAAAATTTAATCATATTTTGATTTTTTGTACTTTTTTAAATTTTAAATACGTTAAAATTATTGTTTTTGTGACAAATATTGCCGTAAACATTGAACATATGATACCCATTGATAAAGTAACAGCAAAACCTTTAATAGGTCCAGATCCAAACAAATAGAGACTTCCTGCAGAAATTAAGGTGGTTAGATTAGAATCTAAAATAGTTTTAAAGGCCCTATTATAACTATGTTCAATAATTTCCATTACATTCTTATGCTTTGACATCTCTTCTCTTATTCTTTCAAAAATAATAACATTTGCATCAATGGCCATGCCTACAGTCAATATCATACCTGCTATGCCTGGAAGAGATAAAGTTGCATTAATCCATGGATTTGATAAAAAAGCAATAATGAAAAGTAAATTTAATGTCATTGCAAAATTAGCCAATAGGCCAAAACCCTTATAATAGAAAATCATAAAAATAAAAATTGAAACTAATGCAATAATAATTGATTTATAACCATTATTAATAGAGTCACTTCCAAGTGAAGCATCAACTTGTAATTTTGAGGCTACACTAATTTTTGAAGGTAGTTCGCCTGCAATTAAAATTGCTTCTATATCTTTTGCTTCATTTTTTGAAAAATTTCCAGTAATCTGGGCTTTTCCTCCAGCTATTTTTTGATTAATTCTGGGAGCCATCTTTACTTCATTATCTAATACTATGGCTAAGAATTTACCCTTGTTGTCATCTGTAATTTCTTCAAAATCTCTTGGATTTTCAAATTCAAGAGATATGTACCATTGACCACTATTCATATCTTCTATTGGAAATTGTTGGGCCCTAGGATTTTTAATTTCTGACCCAGATAATTCTACATATTTATTCAGGAAAAATAACTGAGTGAAACCCTCAAACTCTTGATTAGTTTTTCCCCATAAAAATTCAGAATCAATTAATTGTGTAGAATTTTTATTATCACTAAAAATTTTATTTACGTTATAAACAAAATCGTTATGAACAAATGTGTAAGGAACTAAAATATTAGTTGGCACATTTCTAAATTCAACCATATTGTTTCCATCAAATACTAACAAATATTGCTCTATTTCTGAAAAACCAAATAACTGATTTAATTTTTTATTCCAAGTTTTATAATTGTCTTTAACTAGTTTAAATTCCAACTTCCCAGTATTTTTTATAAGAGACTCGGCTCTACTTGTGTCTTGAATACCGGCTATTTCAATTACTATCTGGTTATTACCTTTTGTTTGGATAATTGGTTCAGTAACACCCATAGCATCTATACGATTACGTATAATTTCAGTAGAGGACTGTAATTTTGTAGTAAGTTTTTCTTTAAGTATATTTTTTAAATATTCAGATTCTTGACTGGTATCTATACTATTGGGAATAAAATCTGAATAAAAATTAACCAAGGTTTCATTATCATAATTAGTAAATACATTATCAATAAATGTTATACTTGTAGATTCATTATGAATTTTTTTTAAAATTGATTCATATGTTTTTAATTCTCTAAAATCATTTTTATACTCTTCATTAATTAAATTGATAAGTAAGTCAACTAAATCAAGTTCAAGCACCATGTGAACTCCGCCTTGTAAATCTAATCCAAGAGTTAAACTTTTATCTTTTAAATTCTGTATTTCATTAAATTTATTTTCATTTTCATAAGTAATATTTTTACCAAAATGATTAGAGTAATAATCTATTGTTGGTTTTATACCAAATAATGAGAGGATTGTTAATCCTAAAAAAATAAACCATCTAAAGTATAACATATATCGCTTCTATTTTACTTAGCAATTAAATTTTAATTCAAAAGTTAATTATTATATAATCAAACGAAAAGAATATTATGAATTTAAGTATGAAAAATATATTTTCTAGTATAGATAATTAATATAAAAACGCATATAGAGATAAATTTGAATAGAAATAATGAACTTATTGTTATTTTAGGTCCAACTGCAACGGGAAAAACAAGTTTAGCCGTGGAGATTGCATCAAATTTTAATGGTGAAATTATATCAGCTGACTCAAGACAGATATATAAAGGTTTAGACATAGGTACAGGTAAGGATTTAGAAGAGTATACAGTTTATGATAAGCCTATTAAATATCATCTAATTGATATATTAAATCCAAGCGAGAACTACAGCGTTTATAATTTTCAAAGAGATTTTATAAAATCATATAAACAAATTATTAAAAAAAATAAAAAACCAATTTTGTGTGGAGGTACTGGACTTTATATTGAATCCTTACTTTTAGATTATGATCTATCTAAGAGCCCGCCACCAGATAAAGAATTAAGAAAAAAATTATCAAAAAAGAGTTTATCTGAATTAAAGATTTATTTAAATAAAATTAATGATAATATTATTAAAGAACCAAAAAACGACACTAAAAATAGAATAATTAGAAATATAGAAATTTGTTTAAACTATAAGAAATCTGCAACTCCACTAATTGAAATTCCTATTAAAAATTATAAAATAATTGGTATTGATCCAGGAAGAGAAGTAGTTAGAGAAAAAATTACTGAAAGACTAAACAAAAGGATAGATCAAGGATTAATTTTAGAAGTAGAAAAATTAATAAGTCAAGGAGTTAGCCACGAAAGACTATTTTATTTTGGTTTAGAATACAGATACATAAGTGAATATATTAATGGGAACTTTAACTATTTAGATTTAGTTAAAAATTTAAATACTGCAATTCATAGGTTTGCAAAAAAACAAATGACCTTTTTCAGAAGGATGGAAAAAAGAAATATTAAAATAAATTGGATAAAAAATAATAATTTAAATCAAATAAAAGATTTATTATAAAAAATCATTATATTATAATATTCAAACAGCAAATTATTTTATGGAAAATTTAGAAGAAAATAAGAAATTACTAAAAATTCCTGTCCGTAAAAAAATCAAATATATGGACGGCCTAAGATTAAATCGAGCTATAACATCTGGTGTTAAATTTCTGATTTCTAGACAAGATTATTTAAATAAAATCAATGTTTTCCCTGTTCCCGATGGTGATACAGGTACTAATATGGCATTTACACTATCATCTGTTATGGAAGCTTCAATTGGTCAAATAGAGCCAAGAGTTGATATCTTTACTAAAGTAATTTCTGATGCTGCGATAGATGGAGCAAGAGGAAATTCGGGTGTTCTAATTGCAGAATTTTTTGTAGGTTTTGGAGAAGGATGTGAAGGTAAAGAAAAATTAGATTGCCATACCCTAGCAAAAGCATTCAAAAATGGTTCTACATCAGCTAGAGAGGCAATGGAAGATCCAAAAGAAGGAACTATACTAACTATATTTCAAGATTTTTCAGATGAAATCAATAAAGCTGTAGAAAGTGGTACGGAAGATTTATATGAAATTATGAAAATAGGCTACAAAGCTGCATGCAAATCACTTGAAGAAACACCTCAAAAATTAAAAATTCTTAAAAAAGCTGGCGTTGTAGATGCAGGAGCCCAAGGTTTTGTAGATTTTCTTACAGGAGTATTAAATTTTATTGAAGATGGTTCACTTAAAGATGTTGATATCAGTAACATAGCTGTAAAAAATAGTGAAAGTAATCATGAAGGTCATCACATGGATGAAGAAATTGATATTAATTACAGATATTGTACAGAGTGTAGAGTTAAAGGTTCTAACATGAATAAAAAAGAACTAAGACAAACATTGAAAAAAATAGGTGATAGCCTTATTGTTGCAGGATCAAAAGATAGAATACATGTTCATATTCACTCAAATAAACCCGCCCAAGTATTTTCTATGTGCGAGAGATTTGGTGATGTGGATGAGCAAAAAGCTGACGATATGTTTCATCAGCAACAATTATTAGATACAAAAAATATTGAAAAAAGATCTGTTGCTATTGTTACAGATTCAGCTTCTGATTTTATGGATGATAATTTAAATATATATGTGGTACCACTTAGATATAATTTTGGAAGTAAGGGATACATAGACAAAGTTTCTCAAACATCATCAGAATTTTATAAAGAATTGAGAGATGGTAAATATCACCCACAAACTTCTCAACCATCTGCAGGTGACTTTAAAAAACAATATCAGTTTTTATCATCACATTATGAAACTATCATTTCTTTGCATATACCCAAAAAGTTAAGTGGTACTTATCAGTCTGCAAAAAATGCCTCAAAACAAACTCCAGATGCAAAAATAACAGTTATTGATACAAATAATGCATCAGTTGCTAATGGACTAATAGTAAAATATGCTGCTAAATTAGTAAAAGCAGGTAAATCGCATGAAGAAGTTTTGTCTGGTATTAATGAAGCCATTAAAAAAACCAAAATCTATGTAGTACTAGATAATCTTAATTCTGCAGTAAAAGGTGGTAGGCTAAATCCTACAGTTAAATTAATAAGTGATTTTTTAAATTTAAAACCCATCATGTCAATTAAAAATGATGGTTCTCTTGGTCCAATATCTGCAATGTGGGGCAATAAAAATGTGCCAAACAAAATTTCAAACTTTATCAGTAAAAAACTTGATTCTGATAAGATATATGATCTTGCTATTGCACACAGTATTTGTGAGGAAAAGGCTGAACATTTAAGAAAACTTCTTTATGATAAGCACCCAAATATTAAGTCTATAAGTATTCTTGAACTTGGTTGCGCTCTTGGATCTCACACAGGTCCTGGAACTCTTGCTGTTGGAGTTCAAGAACATCTTTCAATATAATGAATTTATCAATTTTAATTATTGCCATTTTATCATACTTGATTGGATCAATTTCAGGTGGCGTAATTGTTGGAAGAATCAAAAATGTAGATATTAGAACAAAAGGAAGTAAAGCTGCAGGTGCTACAAATGCTTTTAGAACTATGGGAGCATTATTTGCATTATCCGTTCTTTTAATTGATGTTTACAAGGGATATTTTTCAACTTTATACTTACCATATTTTTTTGGTGAGGAAAATATTATGGCAAAAAGTATAGCTGGTTTTTTCTCAATAATTGGTCATGTATTTCCTATATTTTTCAAGTTTAAAGGAGGAAAGGGTGTTGGAACAGCACTTGGAACTTTACTAGCATTTCCTCAATTACATTTAGCAACACTTATAGGTTTTTTATCATGGTTAAGTTCTCTTTTAATTACAGGTTATGTTGGGCTAGGTTCTATAATAGCGGGTATAGTTGTACTATTATTTCATTTACTAACTTCAAATTTTATTTTTGATATTTTAACAATTTACATTTTATTCATATCAATTTTTTTTGTTATCACGCATAGAGAAAATATAAAAAGATTGATTAATGGAACTGAAAATCAATTTCAAAAAATTATGTTATTTAATTTTTTTAAAAAAAGATGAAAAATAATTTAGATAAAATTGACCATATTGCTATACAGGTTGATAATATTAAAGATTCAGTTAATTGGTATTTAAAAAATTTTAAATGCGAAGAAATCTATTCAGATGATTCTTGGGCTTTCTTAAAGTTTGAAAATACAAAATTGGCTTTAGTTACCAATACACAACACCCCCCGCATTTTGCAATTCTAGATGATAAAATTAATTTAAAACAAAAAAATGTAGTTGAGCATCGCGATAAATCTATTTCAAAGTATATTAAAGATTTAGATGGTAATTTTTTAGAATTGATTAAATATAATGATTAATCTTCTATATGGACAAAGTTTTGTCCATATGGATTAAACCCAATCATTATTGAAATAGGTGGTGGTCCAGTTACGAAAAATTTAAGCCCTACGCCATATCCTATAAGTAATTGGTTAAGTGATATTTTATCAAATGTTTTACTACCTATGCCCGAATTAACAAATATTAATCCATCAATACCAAATTCAACCTTACCATAATCTTTTTTTTCTAATATTGTACTTTGCAATTCTAAATAGTTATATATGATGTTTGATACTTCAATATTTTTATCAAAATTATCTGGATAAAAATATGGATCAGAAGAATATCCCCTGACATAATCTTCACCACCCATATATTCATATTCATGTATTGGTAAATCAGAAAATTTTGGAAATTTAAACGAAGAATAAATACCATAGGATAGGACAGGTTCATGAATTTTTTTGATTTTTAAAAGAATGAATTTGTCAAATGATAAGCTAATGTTGGCAATGTCCGTATTATCTTCAATTAAACTTTTTGAATATCTAAAATTGATACCAAATAAGATACCTTTTGTGGGATCACGATAAACATTTCTAGTATCATATTGATAATCAAACTCAATACTTCCATATCGATAAAAAGATTTTTCATTTGGTGCGTTTTGATTAACTAATTCAGATGATGTATGTTTTTTATTTCTATAATAACTTAAACCATATTCAAACTTATTATACAGTCCTTTATAGAATCCACTTTTGATAGCGAAATAAGTCTCATTGAACCTGTAATCATAAAATGGATTATCAGAATATCTGTTAAAAAAAATTGTTTCTAAAGAAATATGGTCACCATAAATCCAAGGATTACTCAATGATATTGCAAACCACTTTTCACCTATAAATGCACCCCCAAGATATAATTGCTGATTTAAGCCCATAAAATTAATATGCGCTAAGCCTAATCCATATGACCATTTTTTTGCTATTTCACTATAATCTATTACCAAATCTGGTATGATTGAAAAAGATTCAATTAAATTAACTTTGTAAATGTTGTCTTCAAATTGTATATCAACAGATGAAAAAATTCCTAAATTATAGAGTCTATTTATATCATCTTTTAATATAACCGAATCTAATGGTTGATTAATTGGATGTAAAATCTCTCTTAATATAACATGATCTTTTGTCTTATTATTTCCGAATATCATTAAAGTATCTATATCATTTTGATAAGCACCTAAAAATATGGGAAAAATGGTTAAAAAATATTTAATTTTTTTTATCATAAATAATAAAAAAAAGCCTTCATCTGTTCGTGAAGGCTTTTTTTCTTAGTGTAAAACTTAAGTTATACTTATTTTCTACCTCTAGCCATTTTAGCTCTAGATACATCACCATCTTTATCGATGAAATATAACCAACCAGACTCTCTAGTAACACCACACTGTGCAACTACTTCAGCACCACCACCTTTGTTAGCGCCTCTAGCCATTTTAGTTCTTGCAACATTTCCACCTTTATCTAAATAATATAAATATCCAGATTCTTTAGAAACACCTGTTGTTTTTACTTTTTCTGCCATTTTAATAGCCTCCTTAAGTGAAATTATTATTGTTTAAAGTAAATTTACTTCTAATTCTACCATTTTCTCGTCTAAAAAACAAGTACTTTTTACCTTTTTTTTCTATTATTTTCAAAATTTTTCATGACGAGCTTAAAATCATTGAAATTTTGACAATTAAAAAATTTTGATGATTCAATATTATTTTTTATAGTATCATAAATTTTGTAGCCATAATCATGCCCTGGATAAATGATTGTATCAGAAGGTAGTTTCAATAATACATCATATATACTATAATAGAGATCTTCTATGGAACTTTTTTCACTTAATACTCTTCCTGTTCTACCAATGAACATTGTATCTCCTGTAAATATTTTTTTATCTTTTGAATTCCAAAAACAAACACTATCATAATAATGTCCAGGAGTTTCTAAAACAGTTATAATCTCAGTTCCTATATTTATTATTTGGTTATCACTTAAAGATAAATATCCTAGTTTTTTTGAACTAATATGAGAGATATATATTTTTAATAAATTAAATTGATTTAAAAAATCAGGAATAAATTTCATATGGTCATGATGAGAGTGTGTAATTAGTATTTTATCTAAAACTAAATTATTAGATTCAATAAATTCTAAAATTGGATTAATTTCAACGGCAGGATCAACTATTGCTGCATGATTAGATTCATCACACCAAATTAAATAACAAATATTTTTGTCAAATCCTCCAATAAAATATTTAACATTCATTGTATTTAAAATATTTTTTGAAAAATTTAAACATTTTATAAAATTCTTTAATTTTAAAAATAATACCTTTGTCAGTTGATATTTCTTTATGTTCATACATATATGAAATAAACAAACTTGAATTTTTTATACGTCTACTTAATGCTAAAGATTCTGTAAAAGGTACCATTGAGTCATTAGATCCATGCATAATAAATACTTTGCTATTTATCTTATCACCCCAATATTTAGGTGACATTTCTTGAATGAAAGTTTTCTCTTTATTTATTGCACTACTTATCACCTCATCAATTTCGTCATTAATTTTGGAATCAAAAATATTTCTCATGAAATTTTGAGGAATTTCTGGTAATAAGTTTAATTTACTTTCGACTTCATCTAAATTATCCTGAATTCTTAAATTTACAATTTCCCTTACTTCTTTTTTATAATTTGATATTTCTTTAAAGTGTAATTTATTAAGAAAATTATGAAATAAAACTGTTAACCCCCAACTATGAGGATTAATTTTATATGATTTCTCATTAACATTAATGATACCGTTACACAAAAATTTTAAAGTACTTTGAATATCGCAGTATGTTCCAAAAGTCATTATTGATTTAGGAGGAGAAGTGGAAATTCTTTTATCAAGTGAAGCTTTTAAAAGTAATCCTCCACCAAAACTTAAAGCCATCGCAGAAACTTTATCCTTATCAACATCATTCCTTAAAAGAATTTCGCTATATGCATGTGCAAACCAATCATAACATTCATGATCTAATTTTAATTCTTTTAATGGTGGTATTCTTGGAACTATAACTTTAAAGCCTAATTTGCATATTATTGATGCTAAAAATAGTAGTCCAGTATGTTTTTCTGCATCAGGTGATGCTCCTGGAAATATAATTATTACATTTTGATCATTTTGATTTTGGCGAGAAAATATTCTTAATTGAGTTTTCTTCCCATTTAAACCGAGATAATTCTGATCATCTATGTTTACATTTGGATAGTTTTCTGGACTGTATCTGGCTAAGGAGTATATAAACTTTAATGATTTTACAGCATATTTCACTTTAAAATCAATTATTTTAATACATCAGGACGTATTCCAAAAATATTACTATTTGGATAATTTTGTGTAGAAAGCCACAAGTTTGATTTAGTTCCCATTGCTTCAGGTAGAACATCAAATGTTTTCCATAGTTCATAAAATTCAGTATCTTTTTTGTAAGCCCTTGCATAGGTTGCTGCAGCAGTTGAATCTGCAATACCTTCAATTACTTTAGCGTCTCTATTAGCAGTAGATATAATTAAATCAACTTCCCTATCAATAATACCTAAAATTTCAGAACGCTTTGCTTTACCTTGACCTTCAAACTTTGCAGCTTCAGCTTCTTGTTCACTAGCCATACGATCAAAAACTTGGGGCATTATTTTATCATTAAATGTCAATCTTTTAATTTCTATTCCAAGAACCTCTATTCCTATATCTAATGACTCAAATTCATCAGTGATTGCGTCAAGAGCTTCTCTCATAATCTGGTCGCTATTTATTACGATATCATCTATATATTGCGGTGCAATTTTATCTCTGATTTTTCCATCAAGTATACCGTCTAATCTTGATTGTGCCTGTCTTTCGTTATTAACACTAATATAAAATTTTAAAGGATCAGATATTCTCCACCTAGCAAAAGTATCAATAAATATATTTGTGGTTTCTTGTTTTTCTTTTTGAACACTATTACCTGATGCACGTTTATCTAACATACCTTTAGTTGGCACTTCAGTTGCATCTCCATCCCATTCTAAAATTCTTTTATCAAACTTGATAACATTTTGAAGGAAAGGTAATTTAAATGCTAAGCCAGCAGTTGTCTTCGAACTAATTGGCCTACCAAATTGTAATACTATCGCTTGCTGAAATTCATTAACAATAAAGAATGAATTGAGACCAATTAATATTAATATAGGTAAAAATAATATTTTGAAATATCTTGTCATATTAACTAACTACCTTGCTTTATTTTTTTCTTTGATAAAATTCTCAAAACCACTGCCCATGGATTGATTTAAACCTAAAAGAGGTACTGCACCTATTGAAGGGTCTACAAAATTTAATTGGTTAGTATTTAGATATATCTCAGTCATAGTTTCAATCATTTTAGTTGTGATAAAAACTTTCTTATCTAACAAATAAGAATCATAAATTTTTAAAAACTTTTGAGTTTCACCATCTGCTTTTTGAACAGTTCTATATTGATAACCAAGAGCTTGATTTCTAATTTTAAGTGCTTCACCTCTAGCTTCAGTAAGTTTCAGTGAACTATCTCTTTCAGCTTGATTAATCATTTTTTCCATATTTTGTAATGCACGAGCAACTTGGTTGTATGCATCCATTACAATTGATGGCGGAACAACAGATTGTAATTGTACCATTTTAATAGTTATACCAGTTTCTAGTACATCTAACTTTTGTTGCATTAAAGTTTTTGCTTCTTGGCTAATTAGTTGACGACCTTCTTTGATAACTTTATCAAATAATTTTGATCCGACAATTTTTCTCATTACAGATTCAGAAATATCTCTAATTGTGCTTTCCACATTTTTAACATTAAACTTATAGTCTTTTGGGTTTGATATAATATATTGGACTTGCCATTTAACCTCAGCAACACTTAAATCATTAGTTAATGTCCAAGATTCATCTTCGTATGTATTAGAAAAACGAGTTTTTTTTCCAGCTTCAATTGTTCTAAATCCAAACTCTTCAACAAATTGTTTTGAAGTCTTGACTTTATATACTTCATCAATGATTGGAACCTTAAAATGTAAACCTGGAGAAGCAATTGAATTATATTTACCTAATCTTAAGAGAACACCCTGCTCATCGGCTTTAACTGAGTATACTGATAAATAAACTAAAAGAATAACAATAGCAAAGAAGAAAGCTGGAAAGATTTTTTTAAAATCAAACTCAGGCACTTCAACTTCAACATCTCCAAATTGGTATTTTTTATTCATATTTAAATAAGATTAGATAATTAATTAAAATTTATACACTATAAATTAAAAAAAAAATTGCAAGAAATCTATTTCTTTATTTGTCAAAGTAATAACTAATAAATAAAA
>CEUH01023786.1_pt1 | contig 28556 bp, 21 predicted proteins | sample 356461 | NCBI WGS metagenome assembly CEUH01 (sample SAMEA2623275, study PRJEB7988) | marine metagenome | isolation source: saline water (ENVO:00002010), including
TTGAACCTATTTTATAGAATTATTTTATCTTTAAATTAAACAAGAAACATGAAAAAAATTTTACTATTAACTTTAGTTTTTGCTTTATCATTAAGTTGCCAAGAAGGAATTAAAACTACTACAAAAGAAAAATATACTGTTGCGATAGCAATGATTAATGCTAAGAGTGGTAGTGATGTAATTGGAGAAGTAAAATTTATAGATTCTTCTGGTACAATACATTTAAGGGCGTATGTTGAAGGTCTTTCATATGGTGAGCATGCTATTCATATCCATCAGTTTGGTGATTGCAGTTCTGATGATGGAAAATCTGCGGGTGGGCATTGGAATCCAACTCAGCAAGACCATGGCCAATGGGAGCATAATCACTTCCACTTAGGTGATATTGGTAATATGTTTGCGGATTCAAGTGGAAAAGGCGAGATTTCTTTATCTACTGAATTATGGTGTTTAGATTGCAAAGACTCTACAAAAAATATTATCGGTAAATCAATAATAATTCATCAAGGCGCAGATGACTTTATTTCTCAACCATCAGGGGCAGCTGGCAAAAGAATAGGTTGCGGTGAAATTAAATTGGTTGACAATTAAAATTTTTTAATAAATATTACAAATAGTAACTAGATTTTAAATTTTAAAAATTGTTGTTACTTTTTGAGATGCATTATTAATTACTTTATAAAGATAAATTTAACTTCGAGTTTGTCTTTTTGTAAATTTATAGCTGATGCGACCTTCATTTCATATTAATTATTTTTTTGTTTTTTTATTTTTTGTTACATTAAATTTTAAATCTCAGACCTGGATTAATGATGTTTCAATTTATCCATTTCCAGTCAAACAATGTGATAGTGTTACTCTAACTATAGAGGGTAATATGCCTTCTACAAACTGTTTATCTAATGTTGAGTATTATATTACTTTAAATAATATCACGGTTAATGTTTTTATAACGTGCCCTGGAATTGGAGGTCCAGCTATTACACCTTATTTAGAAACAGTAGAATTAGGAATATTACCATCAGATAGTTTTAATTTGGTAGTAAATCAATATTTAGAAAATGATTTACAAGAGACCAATATTTCTTATATAGATGCTGAAAGTTGTTGTAATGCTGTCTCTAATATAGAAGTCGAAAGTGATTCAATTTGTCTTGGTGATAGCGTTGTTTTTGAAAATAATAACACTTATGCCGATAGTGTAGTATGGTATGATAACGGACAAATATTTTATCCTATTGAAAGTGATTCTTTTTATCTGCACACATTTAGTAGTTCTGGAATTCATAATATTTTACACAAAGTTTATGATTCATTAGGTTGTGCAGATTCGAGTAACATCGAGCTATTTATTAATGATCTTCCAGATGTTGTATTATTTTCTTTTCCAACATCTTGTGTTAATTGTTACGATGGAGAAATTATAGCATCTATAAGTTCTGGATTACAGCCCTACATTGTTTCATGGAGTAACGGAGATAGTACTTTGCAAATTGAAAATTTAGGTATTGGAATTTACACTCTAAATTTAACTGATGGTAATGATTGTTCAGTCACAGAAAATATAGAAGTTATAGTTTCAACTGGAAAAGTCAAAAAATTGGCAGAAATAGATGTATATCCTAATCCAACAAGTAACTTTTTTACTATTAGAAATAATATTTCAAACAATATTATTGTCAATATTTATGATTTAAATGGCAATAAATTGAAAACAATGTCTGGCTCAGATTTATCTTTAAAAAACTTACCGAAAGGTTTGTATTTACTTAGTATTAAAGATGAAATAAGTAACTCTGTATTTCAAATTATTAAAGAGTGATAACTTGTTAAGTATGGCTAATTATATCTATTATCTTGCCTCAGTAATAGTAATTCATAATGTAGTCATTTATGTTGTTTACAAGAATCCTTTTTTAGAATTAAAAAAAACAAAATTTATAATGAATCAAATCCTATTTTTCCTTCTCTACTTAGCAGTATTTATTATTATACTTCTTTTAAGGTAGGACTCAGTCATGGCTTATTTATGATAAAAAAGCGAAAATATATAGGTATATTAGCTTTATGAAGGGCGATGCTTTTTTTTGGATGGTTTTTATGGTGGTTTTTATAATATTTGTTACTTGGATATACAAGAACGCCATTTCAGATGATAAAATGGAATAAAATTATATTTATAGGTTAAATCGAATCAACAACAAGATTTATCTTAAGTGTAAATATATCATCAATCGCTCTGTTTCCTAAGCTATCAAAAAATGATGTTGATCCATATCTAACATTAAATTTTGATCTGTCAATTTCTAAATTTGCAGTATATGTATTACCACTTTTTGTCACTTCAAAGCTTATTCTTTCCGACTTCCCTTTTATAGAAAGCATCCCAGTAACTGTTGATTTGTTGTCTTTGAATTTCGATGAACTTTCAACTTCAAGCATTGCATTGGGGTAAGTTTTGGTGCCAAAAAAATCATCTGAAGTAAGATGTTCAAGCAGCTTTTTATTCATAGAAGCATTTTCAATATCCGTACACGTCATGGAGTTCATATCTATAATAAAATTACCGCTAACAATTTGATTATCTTTAATTGACATTTTTCCTTTTGAAATATTAATATATCCATAATGCTCACCAGTGACTTTTTTCCCTAGCCAAAAAACAGTGGATTTTTCATTATCAACTAGGAATGATTGAGATTGTAAATTACTAGTGGCAAATAGTGTAAAGATTAAAAAGGGTAGAAGTATTTTTTTCATTGTTTAATATTTTGTACTCAAAGTTAAACAAAAAAATTAATATGCAATAATAATGCTTAGTTGTTTTAAAATAAAAATTCTATTTTTCATTAGAAATCCTATAGTAAATTGCTTGTCCAACTAAACATATGCCAGTGTTAAATACAACAAGTGAAGTAGTACCCCACCAAAAATAGCTATTGTTAGAAATTTTTTGTGTTAGTGCTTCTCCAAATATACAAAGTCCAGCAGCTGTAAATATTAATCCGCTTATTGAAAGTAAATACCATTTAAAATCCATAATCTCATTTTAATATATTTTTTTAATTTTTGTTACAATATATTTATAAAACTAATTGTCAAGTTTATTGTTAACTTCTAAAACTTTTTATGTGATTTTATACAATTGTATTAAACAAATAATTTTTGAACTAGATTTTAAACATTTTTGATAGTGCAAAAATCATTTTATCTACTGTTAATTTTTATGGGTGCTCTTATGTCTCTATTGTACTTCGAAGCACTTTTTAGCCCTAGTTGGCTCCTTATTCTAATTTGTATTTCTGGATCAATATGGTTATTAACTATGAAAAAAAAATACTAATTAATTTTCAAGTATTTCTTTTACGTTACTTTTAATTGTATCGCATATTGAATCGAAGGGTAAATCATTTTGATCCTCACCAAATGGATCCTCTATCTCTTCTGCTAATAATTCTAAACTTGATAAAACGTAAAGAATAAAAACACAAATAGGTACAGTCCAGTAATTAAAATCATTAGCTAAACCTACAGGTAGTGTTATAGTATATATAAAAATAAATTTTTTAATAAATATATTGTAAGAATAGGGAATAGGGGTCTTCTTAATTCGTTCACATCCACCAATAATATCTGTAAATAATTTGGTTTGTTCATCTATTGTTAGTAGGAGATTTCCAGAAATTATTTTTTCGTCATAAAGATTTTTATTTTTTTGAAACAATTTTTTGGCAATATAATTAGGAAGGTGTTCAATTTTACTAATATCATTTAAATCAAATTGATCAATTTCACTTAATTCCTCTTTTTTTCTATTGTTTCTAAGGTGTTCTTTCATTGAATAACAATAATTAGAAATCATTATTGAATAGAACTTTCTACTAGGTTTGTCATTTTCATTAATTAAGGCACTTATTTTAAGAGCTAAGTTTCGTGAAGTATTTACTAGTGCACCTATAAGCTTTCTACCTTCCCACCATCGGTCATAAGCGGTATTTGTTCGAAAAACTAATAGTAATCCAATAATAAATCCGATTAATGAATGAATGGATATTGTGCTCTCAAATTTTAAGTAATGTATTTCTAGATATACAATAATTAGTGAGAAAATACCGTAGATAATCAATACACCAATAAGCTTTCTAAGCGTATCACTTTTATGAAATTCAAATATTAAACCAAACCAATTTTTTGGGTTATATTTTACCATAATGAAATATTAGTTATTATTTTTTAAACAAAATTACTTATATTATTAATTTCAAAAATTAATATTGTAATTAGTTTAAAAGTTAATGTATAAAAATTTATTCTATTTAATTAGATTTAAAAGATCGTTCAGAAATGATTTACAATAGGTTTTATTCAATATACATAATTTTAGTTTGTCTACTTTTTTTAGGTTGCCAAAAAAATATCGATAAGAATGATAATTTAATTATTGAAGAATATATTTCCAATAACAATATAACAGCAGAGTCAACAACTAGTGGACTTTACTACGTTATTCATGATCAAGGTTACGGAGAGAAACCTAATATTTCATCTACAGTAACAGTTTCATACACTGGAAAATTAACTGACGGTACAATATTTGACCAATCTGGTCCAAATGGAGCAACATTCCAACTATTTAATTTAATTCAGGGCTGGCAAGAAGGTATACCACTGTTAAATGAAGGTGGATCAGCAATGTTAATTATACCATCAAAACTTGGATACGGAAGTCGGGCAATAGGTAATATTCCACCAAATTCGGTACTTATTTTTGAGATTTATTTGATTGAAGTCAATAATTAAAAACCTACCTATTTTTTAATTTAAAACGATAATTTATCTAAATTACGTCTTTCTTTTTTAGTAGGTCTTCCCTTCAAACCTAAGTTTTTGTTCAGTTTTAAAGTAAGCTTATGTTGGTTTAATAATAATAATTCTTTGTTTGATGTAGTCTCTTCAACGTAATTGTCTAAAAGCTTGGCACCAATTCTTGAAATGGGGATTTCTCTTACACTAAATGTTCTCCATATTGGGATTTCTTTTACAGAAATTTCATCATTTATATTTATATTCTTACTGGCCCTAACATATTTGTGATTTAATAATACTTTTCCATCCTTACATGCTTTAGTTGCTAGGGCTCTGGTTTTAAAAATTCTTATTGCCCATATGTACTTGTCTATTCTCACAGTAATTACACAAATATAATATTGTTATTTTTGAAAATAATTTTCTGATGAAAGAAAAAAAATGTCACAAGTGTTTTACAATTAATAATACATTGTTTAGAGTTAAAATTGACCGGTCAAAAAATTGGTATTTTTTATGCAGAACATGTACCGAAAAAGAAATACTGAAAAATGAAAATTATATTTATGGAGGAACATGGAAAAGATAAATAATGTCTATTAAAATTTCATAATTTTTATTTTTAACAATTTTTTTATAAAAACTTAAAGATTATTTTTAGATTTTAGATATAATGTAACTGTGATTTTTATTTAATCTTCAGTGTTAATAGTTAGTCAATTACAATGACTTTGTCTTTTAAATTTATCCATAAATTAGTTGTTAAATTCATTTTAACTGCGTGTTATTTGTTACGACAAACCAAATATCCTTTTTTAGTTGTTATCTTATTTTTAAGTGTTAGACTCATTTCTCAAAATTCTTATATTGTTGTAGAAGCTCAGTATGATCAATATGGAGACGATGAATCTCAGCTAAATATTTATAATTCAAATGATGAAGTTATTTTAAATCATACTCCAACAACAGATAATGAATATTTCATCGATACCTTGCTTTTAGATTCAGGTTCTTATTATGCTTTACTAAGTGACACATATGGAGATGGATGGTATTGGAATATTGAAGGATTTCTAAGGATATCAAATCAATGTCAGGGCACAATAGTAGATTTTCTTTCTACAAACAGTAATCCATTCTATGAAGAAACTATTGATTTTGAAGTATCTCCATGTTCTTTATATTCTCCACCTACTTCTGATTTCTCCGTTAGTTCTAATTACAATTGTTCGGGAACAGTAAGCTTCTTTGATTTATCCTCTTCAAATACAACAAACTGGCTTTGGGATTTTGGTGATGGCAATATATCTATGGAACAAAACCCTCAACATACGTATACATCTTCTGGAATTTTTAATGTTCAGTTAATAAGTAGTAATGATTATGGAAGTGATACATCATTTTACGAAAGCATTATTGAAATTAATCTTTCAACTATTGGACCTATTCAAAATTCTTGTAGTCCTCAAACTCAATTTCCTGGGTCTTTAGACTGCGGAATAACATTTTTTCAGTTTGGAAATTTTTCAAATAGTTCTTCAAATTCCATTTCTGGATTTGAAGATTTTACTTGTCAAAGTATTAATCTATTTGTTGGTGAATTTTATACTTTACATGCTATCCATGATGGAAATATATTACAAAATTTTTCAGTTTGGATAGATTACAATAATAATGGTGAATTTGATTTACCAAGTGAAGAAGTTTATTTAAACATAGCTGCTGATAGCTCTACAGCAATTATACAAATACCAAATAATGTTACGCTTGAAACTGCTCTTAGACTAAGAATAATGGCTGAAAATACTTTTCAGGGCGGTTTAACACCCTGTACTAATCCAATTAATGGTCAGGCTGAAGATTACAGTGTCATTTTCACCGTTAATGAATCCCCGCCGATAACAAACTTTGAAAGCGATAAATATCTAACCTGTGACGGAGTAATCTATTTTAATGATTTATCCTCAAATGTGCCTTATTCGTGGAATTGGGATTTTGGAGATGGTAATACATCACAGTTACAAAATCCTGTTCATATTTATTCAGAGAATGGAGTTTATGACGTTACTTTAATAACAACAAATAATTATGGGTCTGACACTTTATATATTTCTCAATTAATTACGGTTGACAGTAGTAATTTATTAAATCCTGCTAGTTGTTCTCCTAATACTGTAAATCATTTTGATGATTATGGAATTTTGAATGTAGAGTTTGCAAACATTAATAATTCGTCAGTAGATGGAGAAGAAGGATATGTTGATTTCTCTTGCTATCATCAAGCAAACGTTGAAATAGGTCAGAATTATTCTCTTAATGTATCAACAGGTATTCAAAATCCACATGATACAAGAGCTTGGATTGATTTTAATGATGATGGTTATTTCACAGATGATGAATTGGTAATGGAAGAATTAAATACAATTAATCCTCAAGTCAATGTAGAAATTCCAAACAATATTATAAGTTCACCCATTAGGTTAAGAGTTCTATCTGACCTAGTTGGTGCATTTACCAACACTTGTGTTGATGTTTCATCGGGACAAGTTGAAGATTATGGTGTTAATGTAGACTTTTGTTCTTATTCTCAAAACAACAATATTGTAAATGTTACAAAATCATTTTGTGAAAGATATATTTTTAACGGTGATACTCTTTATAGCCCTGGAATTTATTATGATACTTTAACTAATTATATAGATTGTGATAGTATTATAAAACTAACTCTTATTGTAGATACAACAAATATATCTTATGTAGACTCTATTTTTATTTGTCAGGGCGATAGTATAACTTGGATTGATGGTTATACATACCATAGTGCAAATAATTCATCATCAATCAGTTACACAACTGAAACAGGGTGTGATAGTACTGTTTTTTTAAATTTAACAACGTTAGATATAGGTTCTACATTGTCGTTTAGTGCAAATCAAACTGAAGGAATAGCTCCTCTGGAAGTCATTTTTGAGAATCAAACACCCAATCTATCTAGTTATAATTTTTCATGGGATTTTGGGGATGGTACAGTAATTACCAACAATGCTAATACGGTAACTCATACTTTTTCATCACCTGGTTTTTGGACAGTAACCCTTTTTGCTGAAAATATTAATACTGGTTGCAAAGATAGTTTAGTTAAATCAGATTATATCCTATCAATACTTTCTTCAGATCCATGTATTGCCAACCCATTAAATATGACTTTTGATTTAGATAATCTTTATGATTGTCAAGAAAATAATGTGAATTTAAATGCAGTAGTCGATGGAGGACATATGCCTTATACTTATTTATGGAGTAGCGGTGATACTGCCCCCTCCATATCAGTAATTTCCAATGGAGAATATTCAATTCAAGTTATAGATAGTTTAGGTTGTATAACGTTAGATAGTGTAGTAATTGAAGAACCATTTCCACTACAAGTAACTCTTGAAGGTAATAATCTATCAAGTTGTATCTCTCAAAATGGTTCAATTATTTCCAATATTTTAGGTGGTGTTCCTCCTTATAGTTTTAATTGGAGCACTGGCCAAACATCTCAAAATTTAGAGCTTTTAGATGCAGGCATATATATGCTGAATGTGTTAGATTCAATAGGATGTTCCGCAAGTAACCAATATGAAATTTTTTCTCCTTTAGCACCTCAATTAGAATTTATTGTAGAAAATGATAATGATTGTGAAATTAGTAACGTCTCTATTTTTGCTTTAGTAGACGAGAATTCAACTTACTACTATGAGTGGAGTAGTGGCCAAAATACACCATCTATTGAAAATTTATCGAGTGGTAATTTTACTGTAGAAGTAACTGATTCTCTGGGTTGTAATACAATTGATAGTATTTACGTTGAGGAATCAATACCACCTACAATTGAATTAACTGGTTTAAATCCTTCAGAATGCGGTTCTAATGACGGTGCAATCAACACATTTATTATTGGTGGTACACCTCCATTTTCCTTTGAATGGAATAATGGACAGTCTTCTCAAAATCTAGAGTTTTTACAGTCTGGAGAATATGTTTTAACATTCCAAGACGACTTAGGATGTGTAATAATTCAAGATTATGAACTTATATCACCTGAACTACCGTCTTTAGAACTAGTAAGTACAAATAATAGTAGCTGTGAAGTCAATGATGCGTATGCATATGCAGTTGCTAGTGGTGGATCTGGATTCTATTCTTATTTATGGAGTAATGGAGAAGAAGATTCTTTGATTGATGAACTTTCTTCTGGAATTTACTCTGTTGTTGTAACAGATGAACTTAACTGTAGTGTTACTGGATTTACTAATATTGTTGCTTTAGGTGCACCCATAATAAATATTACATCAGAAAATGTTTCATGCTTTGGTTCTAGTGATGGTTATATATATGCATCTGCTAGTGGAGGGGTCGAACCTTATTTATTTCAATGGGAAAATGGCTCTACAGATTCAATTCAAAGCGGTTTAAGTGAAGGTGAGTATTTTATAACTATTACTGATGGGAATAGTTGTGAGGTAACAGAAATTGTATATATAAATTCTCCTGATTCAATAGATGTTACTCTTACATCATTAGATCTAAATTGTTACGGAGACCTCAATGGATCAATAGAATCTGATATCAATGGCGGTATATTGCCATATTCTTATTTATGGAGTAATGGTTCAGAATCACCTAACATCAATAATCTTACTTCTGGGCAATATTCACTTTTGGTAACTGATTCTACAGGATGTTCTGTTTCAGAATCTATATTTATTTCAGAACCTGATTCTATAAATATTACCTTTAATATTAGTAATGAAGATTGCAATCCTAATAACCAAAGTATTGAAACAGAAATTGAAGGTGGAACGCCACCATATGATTATATTTGGAACAACAATGAAACTAGTAGCAATATTTATAACCTATCAAGCGATTATTATGTACTGACTATTACCGATTTTAATAATTGCATTTCTACTAAGTCTGATTCAGTAGTTTTTTTTGATGAGTTACAAGTAGAATTTAATATAATAAATGAGTCATGTTTAGGAACTGGAGATGGAATTATTGAAACTTTTTTAATTGGAGGCTTACATCCTTATACTTTTAATTGGAGTAATGGAGAGTCCTCTCAGAATATACAAAACCTTTTTTCAGGAGATTATGAACTTTCTATAACTGATTTTAATGATTGTACTTTGGATACTACTTTAATAGTGATAAATGAAAACTTAAATCCACAAACAACAAACATTATAGGTAATGCTCAAGTACAGATATCAACCCAGTACCAGTATTCTGTATCTCAAAGTCTTGGGTCTACTTATTATTGGAGTATAGAAAATGGAGCGATTGTTTCTGGACAAGGTAATAATTCTGTTATTGTACAATGGATAGATTACGGAGAAGGTGTAATTTATGTAACTGAAAAAAATGACTCTGGATGTTTTGGAGATACAATAAGTTTAAGCGTCTCTATTGGCTCAACTAATATTCAAAATGATGAAATGAATAAAAATATCTCTCTTTATCCAATACCTGCAAGCGATATATTAAATATCGAAATAGATAATTTTAATATCAAACCGCAAATAAATTTGTATGATTTAAATGGCAAATTATTACAAAAATTTAATGATACTTTCATAGACCTTAATAATTACGCAAAAGGTATTTATTACATAAAAATTAGCTTTGGTAATAAAAGTACTATAGAAAAATTTATAAAAAGTTAAATCTATTTTTTCTTAAAAATCAATTACTATATTAGCCAATTTTTAATTTTAAATTATGCCAAGATTATTTCCTATTTTATATTTGTCGATCTTTTTTCTAAGTATTGGATGCAACCATAATGAAAATATCAAAAATTCAATTAAAAATAATATTTTGAAAGCAAGAAAAATACCACTAGAGGACTTCTTCAAAAATCCTGAAAAGTCAAGCTATAAAATATCTCCTAATGGTGATTATTATTCTTTTATGGCTCCTTACAACAATAGAATGAATATTTTCATTCAAAAAAGAGGAGATACTAATTCTATTCAATTGACCTATGAAAAAGACAGAGATGTTGCGGGATATTTCTGGCCGAATGATAAACAAATAATGTTTTTAAAAGACGACGGTGGTGATGAAAATTATCATTTGTATGGGGTAGGTATTGATGGAAGTAATCTAATTCCATATACTGATTTCAAGGGGGTTAGAGCGCAAATTATAGATGATCTTCCAGATCAAGACGAATTTGTAATTATAGGACTAAATAAAAGAAATAAACAGGTATTTGATCCTTATAGGCTAAATCTTTCTACAGGCGAATTAAAAATGATTGCAGAAAATCCTGGAAATATACAAGGATGGATGTTTGACCATGATGGTAAATTAAGACTTGCAACTGCTATTGTTGACGGAGTTAACCAAAGTATACTTTACAGGGACAATGAAGATGAAGAGTTCAGAACAATTATAACTACCAATTTTAAAGAGGGATTTAGTCCACAGTTTTTTACTTTCGATAATAAAAATATTATTGGATCTTCCAATCTAGGAAGAGATAAATCTGCAATTGTTGAATTTAATCCTTTAACAGCAAAAGAGGTTAAAGTGCTCTATGCTAATGATGATTATGATGTTAGTGGAGTAGGGTACTCATTTAAAAGAAAAGTAATAACTGCTGCTTATTACAATAGTTGGAAGAGTGAAAGACATTATTTTGATTCTATATCCAAATCTATCTTTGAAAAAATTCAAAACCAACTACCAGGATATGAAATTGGACTAACTGGAATTAACAAAGAAGAGAATATTTTAATTGTAAGAACTTACAGTGATAAATCCTTAGGCGCATATTATATATATTCAACCGAAGAAAATAGTTTAGAAAAAATTGTAGAGGTTAGTCCTTGGATTGATGAAAATGAAATGTCTAATCAGCTTCCTATCGAATACATTTCAAGAGACGGTCTGAACATTAATGGCTATTTGACTTTACCAAAAGGTTACACTATGGAAAATGCCAAAAATCTTCCAGTTGTTATTAATCCTCATGGTGGACCATGGGCAAGAGACGGATGGGGATTCAATCCTGAGATTCAATTTTTAGCCAACAGAGGTTATGCAGTTCTTCAAATGAATTTTAGAGGTTCAACAGGCTACGGTAGAAAGTTTTGGGAGGCTTCTTTCAAAAAATGGGGAAGAGAAATGCAAGATGATATTACTGACGGAACAAAATGGTTAATAGAAAAAGGTATTGCAGATAGTAATAAAATTGCAATTTACGGAGGAAGTTACGGTGGATATGCTACACTGATGGGTCTTGTAAAAGAACCAGAATTATATGCTGCTGGTGTTGATTATGTTGGTGTTTCTAATATGTTCACATTTATGAAAACTATTCCTCCTTACTGGGAACCTATGTTAGAAATGATGTATGAAATGGTAGGAGACCTGGAAAAAGATAGTGTAATGTTAAGAGAAGTTTCTCCTGTCTTTCATGTAGATAAAATTAAAGCGCCATTATTTATTGCCCAAGGACGAAACGATCCAAGGGTGAATGTAGATGAATCAGATCAAATGGTAGAAGCTATGAAAAATAGAGGTGTAAACGTAGAGTATCTTGTAAAAGACGATGAAGGACATGGTTTTAGAAATGAAGAAAATCGTTTTGAATTTTATCGTGCTATGGAAAGTTTCTTAAGTAAGCAATTAAATTAATTTTTTAATACTTGATATAATTTTATTTCCTCAATAATTTTAATTATTTATATTTGAAAAATTAAATGGTGGATGTAGCTCAGTTGGTTAGAGCGCCTGGTTGTGGTTCAGGAGGTCGTCGGTTCGAAACCGATCTTCCACCCAAAGGTCTAAAGGCTTTTTTAAAAAGCCTTTTTTTTGTTTTATATGAGTTGGTTTAAATCAAATAATAAAAATGATTTTAAATGGTTAAATATTATTGACACAAAGTCTTATAGTGATGCAATTAGCTATTCTTACAGTGAACCAATATTAATTTTTAAACACTCAACAAGGTGTTCAATAAGCAGTTTAGCTTTAAATAGAATAGAATCAAATGACAATAAAAAAGTAATCAACCATTGTTATTTTCTAGATATTCTTTCTTACAGAGATATTTCAAATAAAATTGCTAAAGAATTTAATGTTAATCATGAGTCACCCCAAGTATTAGTAATAGAAAATGAAAAGTGCATTTACCATGCTTCCCATTATAATATAAGCTGGGATAATATAAAGGTATAAATTACCTTTTTTCTAATTCAACAAAATCTCTTTCGTTTTCTCCTACATAAATTTGCCTTGGCCTTCCAATAGGTTGATTATCTTGAACCATTTCTTTCCACTGTGCTATCCAGCCTGGTAGTCTTCCCATAGCAAACATTACAGTGAACATTTCTTTTGGAATATTTAGGGCTCTATATATTATTCCTGAATAAAAATCAACATTTGGATATAATCCTCTTGAAACAAAATAGTCGTCTTCTAATGCTACTTTTTCCAGTTTTTTAGCAATATCTAGTACTGGGTCTACAACACCCAGTTTGTTGAGAACATCATCAGCGGCTTTTTTTATAATCTTAGCTCTAGGATCGAAATTTTTGTAAACTCTATGTCCGAAGCCCATTAGTCTAAAATTATCATTTTTATCTTTTGCTTTACTAATCCATTTATCTAGATTTCCTCCATCACTTTTTATGTTTTCTAACATTTCAATTACTGCTTGGTTAGCTCCTCCGTGGAGTGGGCCCCATAATGCTGAAACGCCAGCAGATACAGATGCATATAAATTAGCTTGAGACGAACCTACTATTCTTACAGTTGATGCAGAACAATTTTGCTCGTGATCTGCATGAAGTATTAATAAAGTATTAAGTGCATTTACAACAACTGGATCGGGTATGTAATCAAAAGCAGGTAACGAGAACATCATGTTAACAAAATTTTCACAGTAACTGTATTTATTTCTAGGATAGACTACAGGCTGTCCAACCGCATTTTTGTATGCCCATGCAGCTAAAGTTGGTACTTTTGCTAGTAATCTGTAAATAGTTAGGTTTACAGCTTCCTCTGGTCTATTGGGGTTTTGAGATTCTGGATAAAAAGTTGAAATCGTAGATAGTGAAGCAGCTAAAATACCCATTGGATGAGCTTTAATAGGGTAGGCTTCAAGAAATACCCTCATATCTTCATGAATTAGAGTATGTGTTGTAATTTCATTTTTAAATTTATCGTACTGAGATTTTGATGGTAAATCTCCATAAATAAGTAAATAAGCAACTTCAAGAAATTCAGCTTTTTCTGCTAATTGCTCAATAGGGTAACCCCTGTACCTTAAAATACCTTTTTCACCATCCAAAAAGGTAATTGAACTTGTCGTTGAGCCTGTGTTTTTAAATCCAGTATCAATGGTAACCAACCCAGTTTTTGCTCTTAATTTTGATATATCAATAGCTTTTTCATTTTCCGAACCTATTATAACAGGAAGTTCAAATGTTTTTCCATCAATTGTGAATTTAGCTGTTTCGCTCATATTATTTTAAAAAAAGGTATTATTACAAATAATTGTTCCAAATATAGTAAATTTATCCAAATAATAATCTATCTACCTCAGTATTTTTCGAACAAAAGCAACTGTAAAGTAGGACATTAAAAATACCCCAATAAAGCCCTCTATTGGAGATAAAATCTTAAAGTAGCCTATTGGGGAACAATCTCCGTAACCAACAGTGAAAAATGTGATAGCACTAAAGTATAAATTACCAAAAATTTTTTCAACAAAATCAACATTTGGATCCATGCACGTAAGATAATTAGTTACTGAATAAAAAGAGGTATATATAAATGAGAAAATGAAATTTACAATTACAATACTAAACAATACTCTAAATGGATTTGTAGCATATAAACCTATCCAATCAAAAACAACTCTTTGAAATAAAAAATTTGGAATAAAAATTAGCGCTTGAAAAAATCCCTTTTCCTTTGCTATTTCCCATTGACCTTTTAATTCGTAACGTTTAAAATATACATATGCTACATCTTCATCAATATACCTTCCTGTATCTCTAAATTCTTCCTTAAGTAATCTAAATTGTTCTGCTTTTTCATTACTTGATGTTGTGTTTTGATTTCGTATTAATTTCAAAACATTATTTTCTTCCCAAGAAATAAAGATATCGCCCATATTTCTGACACCTGTTAAGTTAAGTTCATTAATATTCATTTTTGTAACACCTGGATTTAAATCAATGATATTTTGTACAATAGATTGTGTCAAATCTATTATATCACATCTGTCAATTCTAAGGTCAACATAGCAGTTAAGTACACAATCTACAAGTGATATTTGCTGTGCATTAAGTTTAAAAAAATTTAATTTTCCATTTTTAAAAGTTGCTTCTTCAAAATCAATAACAGAACCAGTCAAATTTGCTTCTCTGAAGGATGTGTTTGAGGAACCAAAATTTGATCTTCTAAAAATCAATTTATTCCCATTATCTACACTTATTTCTTCAAAATTTATATCTCCATCTCCAAAGTGAACTCTCCTAAAGTCAACTTTACCAGAACCAAAATCAACTTTAGAAAAACTAATTTCGTCACCGTTAAATATGGATTTATCAAATATAATATTACCTTCTCTGAAGGATGCAAAAGCAAAAGATACATCGCCATTTCCAAAATGAACATTTTTAAAAGAAACGTTACCCTTTTCAAAATGGGTGTTTATAAAGCTCAAATTTCCATTTTCAAATGTTGCATTTTCAAACGTTACATTTCCATTATTGAACCTAGCATATTGAAAGTTATTATTCCCTTCGCTGTAACTTGTACCTTTAAATGATACTGGAAAATCACCAAATTCAGCTTTTAAAAAGCTTAAATTTCCTGATCCAAAATGGGTATTTGTAAAATTAGCCTTTTCACCTTTGAAGTTAGCTAAGGAAAAATCAACTGTTCGTTCAGATTCAAATAGTGAATTTTCAGCTGTAAAATCGATTAAATCAATTCTCTCATTCGCTTTAAGTTTATATTTAACCCTGTAAGCCGGAAGCGAAAAGTTTTTTATTAAACATTGAGATACATCAATTGGTTTTCCGCTATATATATTTTCATAAATAGTATCAACTTCTATTACACCATAATTTTTCTTTTCTATTAAATTATTGTTTATATCTGTAAAAGAAATTTTTGCTGTTTGCTTTAGTTCAGTTCCATTACTTAAATAAAATGGCTCATTAATAATTTGAATCCTATAATTCTGTATGTACTGATAAATCTTCATTTTAAAATGATTATAATATTGAAATATTAAATTATTTTATTTGTTTACTAAAAATGAATTTACAGAACTAATCCATTTTTCGGGTCCTCCGGCAACATAACCCAACGTACCTAATTTCAAGAAATTAATTTTATTCCCAGGATTTTCGGGATCATTGGACTGAATTATCTGCGGAGTTACAAGCCAAACAGTGGGATAACCCCTAACACCAAAAATTTGTTGAAGCTCACGGTTTTGATTTCTAATATTTTCTTTAAGTTGTTTTCTCCTTGGAAAATCTAATTCCACTAGCACAACACTAGTGTCAGCCCAATTTTTAAATTCTGGATAACTAAATACCTCTCTTTGTAGCCTTATACACCAACCACACCAATCGCTACCAGTAAAAAAAAGTAAAAGAGGCTTGTTTGAATTTATAGATTTTGGGATAGCTTTTTTTAGGTCATCAAACCATTCTGATTCCTTTTCAATACCTTGCATATTTGGAGAAGCGTTAAGGCTATTGCCTTGTGCCGAAAGACATATTGAAAAGAGTGTAAAAGTGATTAAAAAGATATTTCTCATTGTTGTAAATTATTCTCTAAAAATTTATTCATTTTATTGTAAAGGTGTAATCTTGTCATTCCACCATATATACCATGATTTTTATTAGGATAGGCAAAGAATTCAAAATCTTTATTGTTGTTGACTAATTCGTTGACCATTTCTAAAGAGTTTTGAAAATGTACGTTATCATCAGCAGTTCCATGAATTAATAAATAATTTCCCTTTAGCTTATCAACGTAATTAATAGGAGAATTAGTATCATAGTTATGACCGTTTTCGGCAGGTGTTCTCATAAATCTCTCCGTGTAAATATTATCATAATATCTCCAATTTGTTACAGGTGCAACAGCAATTGCAGAGTTAAAAATATCTGCTCCCTTTGTTATGCACAATGAAGACATATATCCGCCATAACTCCATCCAAAAATACCTATTTTACTACGATCTATAAAATTTAAATTACCAAAATATTTTGCTGCACTTATTTGATCCTTTGTTTCATATTTTCCGAGTTGTAAATATGTAGAGTGCTTAAACTCTTTTCCTCTATATCCAGTACCTCTTGAATCAACAGATGCAACAATGAAACCTTTTTTAACCAACGACTGAAACCAAAAATAATTCATACCTGACCATTCATCATTTACCGTATTACTCCCTGGTCCACCGTAGACAAACATTAAAAGAGGATGTTTAGAAATTGTATCTAAATTTTTAGGTTTCATAATCCAGGCATTAAGATCTAATCCATCTTCGTTAGGAACAGTAATGAATTCTTTTTTTACTAAATCGAAATCTAACATTTTGGAATTAAGTTCTTTATTGTCTTCTATTTCAAATAATACTTTACCTGAATTATCACATAGTGTAAATTGGTAAGGAGTATCAGCACTAGAATATTTATTTATAAAATATTTGAAATTATTACTAAACTCAGCTTTATTAGTTCCTTTTCCACTACTTAATAAATCAATTTCTTTTGTCTCAATATTCACCGAATATATTTCTCGCCTTGTTGGACTTTCTTTAGCTGCTTGAAAATATATATTCTTATTATTGTCATCACATCCGTATACTTCAGTTACATCCCATTGTCCATTTGTAATTTGTTTTTCATTGCCATTGTTGTAATCAATAATATATATATGATTATATCCGTCTTTTTCACTAGTCCAAACCATATCATTTTCATTGATAAATATTGTATTGTCATGAATATCCAAATAAGTATTTGAAGTTTCTTCATATAATTTATTAATTCTAACACCTGTATTATTTGGCATATCAGAATAGAATCTTCCTGAAAGAAGCTCCAATTTGTTTTGTAATCTATTCATTTTAAAAACAATTAATTCATCTTTCTTCTTTGACCACATTATCCTCGGAACATAAATATCACTGCTTTTTCCAAGGTCAAAAGGAATAGTTCTTTTACTAATTAAATTATATACATTAATTCCTACATTGGAATTTTTTTCTCCTGCTTTTGGATATTTAAATTTATAATGAGTAGGGTAGATGTTACCATACATTTTCATCTGAAACTCTTTGACTTTTGATTCATCAAAAACATAATAGGCAATTTTATCTCCACTATTAGACCAATAAAACCCTTTATCGATACTAAATTCCTCTTCATAAACCCAGTCTGTTGCTCCATTTATAATATTATTGATTTCTCCATTTGTTGTAACTTGTATTTCTTTGAAATCATTTAAATTGATATAATAAAGATTATTATTTCTCACATATGCTATTTTATTATTATCAGGCGAAAACTCAGCAAGTCTTTGTTTACCTTTCGATGTGTCAGCAATTGATTCTAACCTTCTGCTTTTGATGTTATAAACATAATAGTAAGACTTTGATGAGTGTCTGTAAATAGACTCTGTTTGTGTAGCAATTAATATCCATTTTTGATCATTACTTACGTTGTAATCGTAAAAATTTATGTCATTAAAATTTTTACTTGAAAATAAAACTTCTAATTCTTTATTTTTTTTGTAACTAAATTTTATGATTTCTTGTGAGCCATTTCTTCGCTTTAATGAAGAGTAGTGTTCTCCGTTTTCAAGAGGGTTAATTCCTCTCACTGTCTTAGGGTAGAAAGTATTAGTAGACCAGATTAGTTCATTATTAAGTTGACAAAAAAATGTTTTTACAATTAAAATAAATGTTATAGAAAGTAACCAGTTTTTCATAAAGTTATTGTAATCAATTATTGGGCCACATTTTTCTTTAAATAGTTTATCGCGGACGTTATATGGCTTTTCATATTTAATGAGGATCGAAATATAAATAAAATTTCATGCTTAGCATTAATAATAAATGTTATTCTGCTTTCTGAAAGTCCAAAAAAATCATTCGGCAACTTTAGTTTTTTTCTAAGTAATCCTGACTTATCACTTAGTAGTTTGAAAGGCAGGTTATATTTTAATTTAAAATTTTTATGGCTTTCTACTTTGTCACTACTTATTCCAACAATGTCACAATCTAAATCTTTAAAATCAACATTGAAATCTCGAAAATAACAAGCCTGTCTTGTACATCCTGGCGTGTCATCTTTAGGATAGAAATAGATAACCATATACTTGTTTTTAAAATCTTTTTCTAAAGAAAAGTTATTGCCATTATCATCAAGTAATTCAAAAAAAGGGAATGTTGAGCCAATTTTAAGAAACAATTTAATAATAGGTTGATGATACTTTTTTAGCATTAATAATTAATGCTGGAATGTAAAATGAATTAAATAATAATGATTGAGAAAATTTATCTTTTGTTGCTAATAACCGGTCAGAATCATAAGAATATGCAAACATATCCATCTTGCGCTGATGGGCAAATTCAATAACTGTATCAATCCATTCGCCTTTTTTTTCGAGTAATTCTAATTCGTAGTTAACTTCCATTTTAGTTATTTGCTTACTAATTATAAGAAGATTGTTTTTTATTTTTCTTGCTTTTCTAATATCTCTTTCCTTCTCTGCAATTATGTGAATCTTTGCATTGTACGTTTTAGCTAATAAGCCAGCAGTATTAACAATTTGAACACTTTCTGCAGTTGCATCAATAGAAAGGCATATGTTTGTGAAATTTTTGATCTTTGTTTTCTTTTGCACGACCATAAATGGAACACCAGTACTAATAATTACTTTCATTGCAAAGCTTCCAAATATCTTTTGCATTCCTTGAACGCCATGTGTTCCCATAACAACAGCTGAGCAATTATTACTTTCTGCGACCTCACCAATAGTTGTGAAAATACTACCTTTAATAACCTTATTTTCTATATTAATTGTAGTTTCTAAATTTGAGGTTAACTTATCTAATTTTTCTAATGCAATTTGTTTTTCACTATCGTTTGAAATAACATGGAGAATAATAATCTTAGAGTTTCCATATTTTGATAATTCTAAGGTTTGTTCAAGTGCTTTTTCAGCAGCTTCAGTGAAGTCAAAGGGTATAAGAAATGTTCGTTTTTTTTCCATTATAAATAATTAAAATTGTGGGCAATTTACTACTCTAAATTTTGATGCATGTTCTTTTTTCTCTGGTAAATCCATTGTAAATGATATTTCGTGTGCTCCGATAGAAGAGGCTACTAATTTTGATAGATTTAAATCATAAGAGTAACCAATTCTGATATTATTATTCTCGATTCCTAAAACAAATACTAAAGCATCTTGAGGAGCTAATTTATCATTATTTGAATCGATAAATCTTGTATGTCTGTACCATAGACCTAGATCAAATATCCCATCAACAAAATAAGTACCAAAGTTATACCTTTTAAGGTTTTTTTGAAAATCTAATACAAACTCAGGAGTTACAAATAGTTCCTTATGAAATAAACCATTTTTTAATACTCTTAATTTGTATCCACCATGTAAAGATGTTCTTATGGGTATCTTATCTTTTGTAAGATTGCTAGAAATATTATAAAAATATGTTTCATTTGGTCTTGTAAGGTGATTAAAAGCAGCTCCGAAGAATAGATTTTTTCCAAATATTACGAAACCGTTACTAAAATCAATATAGTTGGTATTTGAACCCTGAGGTTGATTAGTTGTGTTTACAAAACCATTTGTTGGGTCTATTTCATCACCCCATTTTGCGTTAGCCCAATCAAAATATTTCTGAACAACTGCTCCTTTGAATCCTATGTTAGCTGTCCATTCTCTATTAATTAACAGCTGATAAGCATAACACATAGCAAATTGGGTTGTATTTAGCATTCCTTTTCCAGTCCTGTCATGTAATAGTTGAAATCCAACTCCTCCATGAAGATCATCAGAAAATTGATCATACTCAATATTATATGTTACATATGCCTTGTTAATTCCCGGCCATTGATCTCGATATGATGTGTGTAATCTTGGACTCAGATCTCTTCCAGCAAATGCAGGATTTAGATGAAGAGCATTTGAATAAAATTGGGTAAATACAGGATCTTGAGATAAAATAGAATTTGCTGAAAGGCTAATTATAATTATAAAACAATATAATATGCGAAATTTCATGATTTTATCTAATTAACGAAACAGTTCCACTTTCTAAAAATTCCATATTACCTGAATCCATTGTTTTTACTCTGTAAACATAAGAACCTGAAGGGGAGTCTTTTGAGTTGAACTTACCATCCCATTGTTCTTCTAAAGAAAATGATTTAAAAACCATTTGTCCCCATCTGTTGTAAATTTCAATTTCTATACTTGCTATACCTTGACCCCATATTTTAAAAAAATCATTGATTCCATCTCCATCTGGTGAAAATGCGTTTGGTATATATAAAGTATAAGGTTTTTCAACTTTTATAGTATTTGAAATACTTTTAATTTCATTCTCATTATTTTTTATAGCAATTAATCTGTAAATATTAAAATAAGGATCATATGTTGTATCACTTGCAGTTTGTGATACACACAACTTACTAAAAATAAAAAATGTTAATACTAAACTTATTAAACTTCTAAAAAACATAATATGCTCACAATTTATATAAAATTATTCATCAATAATTATTGAGTTATTCAAACTTTCGACGGTTTTAATAATTATCCAATCATTGTTTTCATTGAGTTTCTGGATTTCATATCTATTTATTCCATCTACCCAGTTATTGTATTTATTCCAGAACAATCTAGTCTTTAATTCTTCTGACTTTTCATAGTCTAATAGAATACTTGTTCCAGAATTTGAATTGTTAGAATTTACTTCGCAAACACTTTTTGAAACTAAATAATAAGAGTAGAAATTATTAAAAACATCGACGTCTTCGTCTAGATAATGATGTACATTAGTATCTAGTTCTATAATAAATTGATAGTCGTCATCATTAACTTTTCTGTATAATGTATTTTTATTAATAGGGTTTAGATAAGTAGGGTAATCTTCCCATTCAGTATATACATTAATGTTATTAAAAACAGTCGATCTAATAATTTTAGGTTCATTTAGACTTGTTGTGTCGTAAACATATATAAGACTATCAAATATAAACTCATTTTTGCAGTTGTTTTCGTTTGTAACAATTGTTTTTATTTCATAAAATCCTGTATCAAGTAAGAAATATGGATTTGTGAAATTAAGGATGCTATCATAAATTAAACTGTCGTTTACATACCATGAATATTTCTCATTTGCTAAGTTGGTAGAATTATTTGTTATATTAATAGGGATTGAGAGACATGGCTTTTCTTGAAATAGTTCGAGAGAAATTTCTGGCTCGGGTAAAATAGTAAATAATAATGTATCAGTATCAGGGCAATAGTCTAACAATGTATAGTACACTTCATAAGTCCCATCAGAAAGACTATCTATAAAATAACTACCATTTTCTAAGTGTGTATTTTCTAAACCAGACCAAACACCATTTTCAGGACTTGCACTAAATTGTACAGTGTCTGTTCCTTCGCAATAATCTTGACTTGAATTAATATCAGCATCAATAAACTCGATTATTTCAATACTAACAGAATCAATTTGAGGTGGGCAAAATCCAGTAATTTTGTATACATAATTAAATGTACCTGGACCAATATTATTAATGTCAATAACCCCTGAAACACTGTCTATAGACTCACCACTCCAAATACCGCCTTGATCAGTTGCAATAAGTGTAAATAGTTCTAAATTTTCACATATCACTGTGTCCGATATTATTTCTGGATTAGGGACGGAATAACCGATGATGTTAAAATACTCGGTAGTTGTACAGTTTGCAATACTGTTTGAAGCTATATATTGAAGCGGAACACTACCAGTTGTATCAACAATTACAATAGGCTCAAGAGTATTAAAAGTTTGGTTATTATATTGCCAATTATGATTATCTGCAATCGTATTATTTAAGATACTTATTTCGCTATTAAGGCAAAGATTAGTGTCTTCAATAGTCACGTTAATATCCGGACTTGCAATAACTTCAATACTTATCGAATCTTTTTGAATAGGGCAGTATCCAGATATTTCGTAAATAAAATCAAAAACCCCAACTCCACTTAATAATAGATCTATTTCACCTGAACTTTCATCTACAAAATTACCATTCCAAGTACCACCTTCAGTCAAAGAACTAAGCATATAGCTGCCTAAATTTTCACAAATTAAAGTATCAGAAGTGATGGTTGGATCTGGGATGGAATGTCCAATTATTGTATAAATACTGCTATCAGCGCACTTGCCAGAATCATTTGATGCAACGTAAAAAATTTGATTACTGTCTTGAAAAGCAATATTAATTAATGGTTCTTTTTCATTGAAAGTTTGATTGTTGTAGTACCAGTAATGTATTTCTGCCTCAGTGTTATTTTGAAATGATGGAGAGCTTCCAATACATATGTTTTGTTCATCAACTAAAACATCTATTGTGGGAGTTAGAAAATGTTTTATAGTGTCAGTTGAGGTGTAAGTGTTGGCACAATTTGCTGCGTCTAATCCAATAAGTATTACATTATACACTCCTGGATTCGTGTAAGTATGAGATATTGTGGTATCGTTAGGATTAAAAAATGAGGAATTTCCGTCTCCAAAATCCCACGTGTATTCAACAGTTTTGGTCGAACTATCGTGAATAATAATTGTCAACGAATCGCATTCTCCAACTTTACTTATTGAAAAATTTAGTAATGGACCTGGTATAATTAAAGTATCATTATTAGTCAATGTATCTGCACATCCTGCGTCATTAGTTGCAATTAAATTGGGATTGAAATATCCAGAACTGTCATATTCGTGAGCAACAACATTATTATTATTTTCTATATTATTTGCTCCATCTCCGAAATCCCATATATATTCAGTTCCACCAGTTGAGTTATTAGTGAAAAATACAGTCACTGATGGACATTCATTTGGAACTGAAAATTCAAAATCTGCAATAACTTTTTGAACTTCGATGTAATTCGATTTTATTACTGTGTCATTACACCCTTGACCATCAGAAACAGACAATCTAACTTCATATATACCTTCATTTTCATAATAATGAGTAGGTATTGAATCTGTAGAGTTAGTCCCATCGCCAAAGTCCCAACTCCAAGTACTTACAATACTATCAACTCCATTGAAAATAACAGGTGTATTGGCACATATTAAAGTATCATCTGCAAAAAAATTGGCATTTAAATCATTTATAATAACAGATCTTATGGAGTCTTTACAACCATTTAAATCTGTTATAATCAGCTCAATACTATCCGTAGGCATAGTATTAAAGGTATGAAAGGGGTTTTGATCATTTGAAATGTTACCATCCCCAAAATTCCATATCCAATTAACAGCATTTACTGAAGAATCTTGAAATTGGACATTGATTGGAATGCAATAATTGGATTGAACATAACTATAATTTGCATTGGCTTTATTTACTATTATGGTGTCTGAAGAAAATATATTTGTACATGTTCTTTCGCTTAAACTTAGAGAAACTATTTGTTTTCCTTCATTTTGAAACTGAATCCAAGTAGAATCCCCATCTACAAGAACTTTACCTCCAGACCAATTGTATTCACTACTATTAAAAGATCTATCATTTGCTATAAATAGTATGCTATCGTTATTGCAAATAGATCCATAGCTAGAGGGAGAAAAAGAAGCGTCTGGTTGAAATATTTCTATCGTATCTAAAGTTATAAATCTTTTACATCCTTGATCATCTAGTTCAAGTACAACTTCAAAAAATCCATTAACATTAAATGAGTAGCTTATAGATGTGTCTGTTCCCAGTGTATCACTTTCTAACATCCAATAATGATCAGGATCTCCGACAACACTTGCAATAAAATTAGCGGGAGACGAATTGCATGCAAAATTAGTGTCTTCAATTATTACTAATGGATGGTACAAAAATAGATTTTGTTGACTCTCGTTAACACATCCATAATTATCTTCAACTTTTAAGCTAAGTGTTTTTACTGAATCATTTAAAGAAAGTGTTATTTCATCTGAAGATTCAGTTGATATTATTTCTGATCCGATTTTCCATTCATAAGTTAATTGCCCGCTTGCAAGATTTTCAAATTCATACTTAGCCTCGTTGCAAAGGTCAGTTTTTTCCAAAGTAAAACTTGCATCTAACATGTATTGATCTATGAAGTTCGCAATAATCAATGTATCTGAATGCCCATCGGAAAAATAAGCATAGTGAGTTAAGTCAAACGTTCCTGCGTTCTGATAAAGGTGAGTAGGGTTTGGATCTGATGAAGTGTATCCGTCTCCGAAGTCCCAAAATACTGAGTCTGCGTTATCAAAAGGAGTATTTAAATTAATAAGTTCGGGACCACAATTTTGGGTTATAACTTCATTTGTTACTGGATCAATCAAAGGACCAGTTATCAAAGTGTCTGCTTGAGTCGTATCTTCAGTTATTATGAGTGTATCTGCCTCTACAATTGGGTTTAAATTTTCATCACATTTAAAAATGACAGCAATTGATTCAATAACTAAACATCCAGATTGTGTTAATGCTTGGTAAGAAACAAGGTATGAATTTGTTGTAGTGTAGGAATGGGTTATATCAGGTGTTCTTACAACACCCCCATCACCCATATCCCATAAATGATCAACTACACCAGTTGAGTTATTGATTACATCAATAAATCCGTTATCACATTCATCGTTTATTGTAATATCAAGGTCAATTTCAATATTATCATCAATTACAATAGTTGCGTAATTTAAAATATTGTACATACACATGTTAGGTGCATCAGCATTAAGAATGACTGTGTAGATTCCGGATTTTGTATATTGATGGGTGACATTTTCACCTGAACCATAATAGCCGTCTCCAAAATCCCAGTTCCAGTAACTTTCACCAATATTTGAAGCATCAGCCGAAAAGGTGTAAGGAGAACATGCGTATATCGTATCTTGGTTTGGCAGCTCAACATCATCTTCTCCATAGGTTTTAATCATATTTGGAATTACATATTGAGATGAACATCCATTACTATCTGAGCATTGAAAAGTTACACTATATTCACCAATTGTATCGTATACATGGGTTGGGTTAGCTTCAGTAGATGTATTTCCATCACCAAAATCCCAGAAGAATTCCGTAGCATATTCCGGTGCTGAATTAAAAAAATCAACTTCAAGTGTAGCACAACCAGATCTTGGGTTTGCATTAAAGTTTGTTAAAGTCATACCAGCTTGGATAGATTCTAAATAATATTGTGTTGAGCAGCCATTTGGCGAGAGAACGGTTAATGAAGGATTAAAGGTTCCACTATAAGAGTAGGTGTTGATTACATTCTGCTCTGTTGAACTAGGTGATAGAGTATCTCCAAATTCCCATAAAATCGAATTGCTAGGGTCTGTTGAAACATTAAATTCAACATCTAATGGGGGACATCCGGACGAATTACTATTTGAGTATTGAGCCTCAGGGCTGGTAATTACATTTACAGATTCATTAAATTCTATATTTTGTATACATCCGTTGGTGTCAATTAATTCCGAACTCACATTATATATTCCAGAAACCGGAAAATTGTTAATTACTGTAGTTTGACCATTTGTTACAATACTATTAGTAAAATCCCAATTGACAGTTTCTATTGAAGTTGTTGGGGAAATGCTAAAATTTACGTCTAGTGGGGGGCAACCACTTAAAGCTGAATTGGATTGAATTACATAATCATCAATTTCTGGAAATATTATTGATTCAAGAAAAAAAGAATCTACACAATTGTGATTTGTAGTTCCTCTTACCATGGGAAAGAATGTTCCAGTTTGATTATATGTGTATTCAATATCTTGATTAACAGTATTAATGTTTGTTCCGTCCCCAAAATCCCAGTTCCAGTTACTTATTATAGCATTGGAGGAAAAGGCTGAGAAACTGACAATTGAATTACTATCGCAGGAGAAATTAGATTGTGATAATGCGGCAATTGAAGGTGTGGGATTAATTATTATGGGGATTGAGAACAATGAATCACAATAATCATTTGATGCCTTCAATTTCACATTGAATTCTCCAGCTTGACTAAATTGATGTATTGTGTTTATTTCATTAGAAAAATTACCATCTCCAAAGTCCCAAAAAAAGCTTGTTGCTCCGGTGGATAAATTAGTAAATTGAATTATATTATCATCTTCACAATAGTGTGTCAGTGAAGTTTCTTCAAAATTTGATCCAGGTTTTTCAAATACATTGATTAAATTATTAATTTGTAAGGTATCAAATTCAGAACCATTATCAACTATTAGTGTAACAGTGTAGTTTCCTGTTTCAGTGTAAGTAGTAGATGGATTTTCCTCTACAGAGGTTTTGTTATTCCCAAAATCCCATTTGAAGTTTGTAGCATTTGAAGAAGAGGTATTTGTAAAAGTTACAAATAGTGGGGGGCAGCCCTCAGTTAAATCAACAGAAAATGATGCAGTTATCTGAGAATAATTATAATTAATGATAAATACAAAAAATAGAAATAATATACAGTAATTATGTTGATTTTTCATTCGATTCAAAAGTAGTAATCAATTTACAGTTTAGAAAAGAATGTTATATAATTTTTCCGTTACAATTTAGTAAATACCATGCGCTCTTAACTTGGTATTTATTACTCTGCTGTATTTTGCATTACTGTCAAACCAAATCCCATTTTTGCTATTGTAAGTTAAATAGCCGACAGGAACATCTAATAAAAATGTATCGTTTTCTTCAGGATCAAAAAGAGAAACCTCGACAAGATTTATTGTAAGATTAAAGAGAGGTATCTTTTTTATGTTATTGGGTACATTTGTATTAAAAGCAATTCGCTTAGTATAATGTTTGACGTCAAGACATTCAAATTCGATTAAAATCTTGTGATTCAGTTCTAAATGTAAATTATATTTTCCGTTTTTTGCTAAAACCGTATCAATTACACCATCATCATGAACAATCCTAATGCTTACATTTTTGACTTTTCCTGTAGAATGAAGAACTTTTCCTTTAATGTGTAATCTATCTCCTAAATGACTTTGACTTGTTGACATCAAACAAGAAATTAAAAAATAAATTAATACCGAGAGCTTTAATAATTGATTCATATATTTATTAAGTTACAAAATATAATTTATAATACTTGTCTAATTATAATTAAATTAATAATCTCATTATTGAAAATTGGTATATTTATAAAATGACTAAAAAGATTGAGACTCCATTAACTATTGCTTTAATTCCAATTATAATTCTTATTATTTTATTATCTACAAATGTTTATTTATTTGGAGACAATACATTATCTGGTTCTAACCAATTAACATTATTATTTGCAGGTGCAATAGCGGCACTAATAGGATTTTTTTATGGAACTAAATGGAAAGATATGCTTGATGGAGCAGTTAAAAGTATTTCATCAGCAATGGGAGCACTTATCATTCTTTTATTAATCGGTTCTCTTGCTGGAACTTGGATGCTTAGTGGAATTGT
>CEUH01013602.1_pt1 | contig 28512 bp, 24 predicted proteins | sample 356461 | NCBI WGS metagenome assembly CEUH01 (sample SAMEA2623275, study PRJEB7988) | marine metagenome | isolation source: saline water (ENVO:00002010), including
TGTGAAAGAAGTAGTGGACTTCAGCTAGGCCCCATCATGGCGCTAGTCTCTGGACCAACCGTCGGTAATGCCATCAGCGACCCAAAGAACATTCTTCCCAAACTTATCGAATCTTCAGATGACGACAAAAAAGTGATCAATCAAATATTCCTAAGATTACTTTCTCGCCCAGCCGACGAAGAGGAGCTCGCTGCAAGCCTTGCCATGCTTGATGCCGTTGATAAAGATCACGAAAATATGGTTCGCAAAGTTCAGGAAAGAGAAGCTTTCCTGAAAGAAGAGACCGTCAAGGCGGAAAAAGAAAGAGAAGAAAAAATAGCCCAGGCCAAAAAGTCACTTAATGAGTACAGGGCAGGAATTGCAGAGCGGGAGGCGAAGCTCAATAAAGAGCAGGCCGATCGAATTGCGGCTGCAGATAAAGCAGTTAAAGATTTTGAAGCCACGATTCCCCAAAAGGTCTCCGAATGGGCTACAGCCAATTCAACCGACTCATCATGGGAGGTCATTAATCCAATCGGTTTTAACACATCAAACGGATCAAAGCTTGAACTTGAAAATGATAGTTCCCTGTTTGCGTCCGGTAAAAATGGGATAGGCAATTACAGAATATATGCAACGACAGAGGTCGATAATATTACGGGAGTAAGAATCGAAGGCATTCCTGACCAAAGACTACCCAAAGGTGGCCCTGGAAGAGCATCAGACGGCAATTTCGTTCTTACTGAATTTGATGTTCATGTTTCAGCAGTACAGAAAAAAGAAGACTGGAACGTTGTTAAATTATGGACCTTTGATAAGGGTGTTGATGGTTGGGAAAAACCCAACCAAGCAGAAATAGCGATAGAAAAAGGTGTCCTCAAAATTGACAGTAAAGGTAATGACCCGTCAGTCAGTGCCAGCATAAACGCACCGGCCGGAACATTTATGGTGGATTTGAAGGCTGAGTTTCCTGGTCAAGGTAAGGCCCACACTCAACTTTTCTGGACAACCAAAAAAGATCCTAGCATCTCCGAGGAAAGATCGACCAGACTCACTCTTCCAAGAGGTAAAAAAGGCTGGCAAAATTATCGATTATTTTTCCAAACTGACAGTGAGCTCACATCAATAAGATTCGATCCTATTGACGATAAGAATGTTGTCTATGTTGATGCCATGCGAGTTAATAGAGCGGATACTCCAAAACTTGAAAAATTTGCGCTTGAGAACGCCAAAGCGAATCACAGTCAAGAAAACTACAATGTGATCACTGCAGTTGACGGCAAAAGAGACCAAGATAGGAATGGATGGGCCATTCACCCAAAATCGAACACTGAGCTCGTGGCCACTTTTGAGGTAAAAGATCAACCCAAAATCGAGGGGCGTCGCCTCCTAAGATTTGATCTTGATCATAGATACCAAGGCAAAGACTTCTCACTCGGAAGATTCAGAATCTCAATCACCTCCTCTCCGAAACCAATCAACTTTGGTTTACCTGGAAACATCGATTCCATCATAGCGAAGGCGGAAAACGAAAGGACAGAGGCAGAAATTGCCGAAATTACTAAATACTATCGCGAAAATAATGGCGATCTAAAGAAACTTCAGGAAGCGTTGGCTAATGCAAAGAAACCAAGACCTGCCGACCCTAAAATCGCAGAACTTGAAGGGGGAGTTAAAGAAGCTGAGAAACCTATTCCTGAGGATTACAAATTAGCTCGGCTCAAAAAAGACGCGGGCTTGAGTGAACAACAAAAAAATCAGAAACGCCTCACAGCGGCTCAAGACATAGCCTGGGCCATCATTAACACCCCTGCTTTTTTGTTTAACCGTTAAAAAACCCCCATTAAAAACAAAACGCCGGCTGAATTAAAGGTTTTCTCATGAAAATCAATGATTTACAAAAAGACTAGCAGTCATATAATAATAGTTAAGAAACCATAACCGTTAACGAATAGAGAAGATGTTTAGAATACTTGGAGACCCAGGAAAAGACCTTTGCGACAAACACCTCAAACCATCCCGTAGGGATTTCCTTAGAGTAGGAGGCGGCGGAATGATTGGCCTCACTCTTAGTTCAATGCTTGAACTCAAGGCCAAAGCTAATCAATCTTCAGCACCAGGTTGGGGTAAAGCCAAATCTATTATAATGGTTTATCTGCAGGGTGGCCCAAGCCATCTGGACCTTTGGGATCCTAAAAAAGATGTGCCGGATAACGTCAGGTCTGCATTCGACACTATTCCAACTAAAATCCCCGGAGTTCATTTTACTGAGATCCTTCCTGAGCTTGCCAAGATTAATGACAAGTTCACACTAATGCGTGCAGTAAGCTACGAGCCTAATGGCCTTTTCAACCATACTGCAGCCATCTATCAAATGATGACCGGCTATACGACAGACAAGGTTTCTCCTTCTGGCCAGTTAGAGCCCCCATCCCCTAAAGACTTTCCAAACTTTGGATCAAACATTGTTCGACTCAAGCCTCCAACCGAACCCATGCTACCTTTCGTCATGCTTCCACGTCCTCTTCAGGAATCAAACGTGGTCGGTAAAGGGGGTACCGGCGGATTCCTCGGAAGAGCCTACGATCCATACACACTTTACCCAAGCGGTGGAGACATGGATATGCAGAAGATGACTAGAATCAAAATTGATGATCTTCAGCTCAGACCAGATGTTTTCGCAACCAGACTTGAGAGACGCGCTTCATTAAGAGAAACCATTTCCAAGAAAATGAATAAGGTCGAAGAAGCGGTCAAGGACTATAAACTCAACCAATACTATGACCAAGCCCTAAACCTAATCATTTCAGGTAAGGCCAGAGAGGCGTTTGCCCTCGACCAAGAAGGACCTAAGACCCGTGAAAAATACGGTAACACCTCTTTTGGTGACAGCTGTCTTCTCGCTAGAAGGTTAGTAGAAGCCGGAACAAGCGTCGTCGAAGTTATCTGGCCAAAAGTTGCTAACTCCGATAATCATTCCTGGGACCATCACAAGGAACTTACCAAGAGAATGAAAGATCAGTCTGGACCGATGCTTGACAAGGGACTTTCTGGACTCATCTCTGATCTCGACGAAAGAGGCATGCTTGAAGATACACTCGTTGTTGCTGTCGGTGAATTCGGACGTAGTCCTCAAAAAGGTGTGAGTACCTCTGGTAACGGAAACAGTGCTGACGGTAGAGACCATTGGCCTTATTGCTATACTGGTCTAATTGCTGGTGCAGGTATCAAACGCGGTAACGTACATGGAAAGTCTGATAAGACTGGATCCGCTCCTCTTGAAGATCCTGTGCATCCGACACAGTTACTTGCAACTATCTATCACGCTTTTGGAATCGAGCCCACTTCTATTGTATACAACCACCTTAATCAGCCACGTGAGTTAGTGAAAGCTGAAGCGATTACCGAGCTATTTGGATAAGATATTAAACTGAAGAAAAAAAAGCTTCTAGAGTCTATTTAATATAAAATCTGTGAAAAATTTAGACAGCTAGTCGATGTTAAGCATCACTGACCGTCGATTTTCCCATGGACCTTCCTTCAGCCGACGTGACTTTCTACGAATAGGAAGTTTGGGTGGGTTGACGATGCCTAGCCTCCAAGCAGCCAAGTCACAGCCGGCGCTGGAAAACAATGTTTTCAAGAATAAATCAATTGTCTTCCTGTTTCTGCAAGGGGGTCCACCACAAATCGAAACTTTTGATCCAAAAATAAACGTCGCTTCTGATAATCGCAGCTGTACTGGGGAAGTTCGTACTAACATTCCGGGCGTTTGGTTTGGAGGAACTTTACCCAAGCTTGCCCAAAGAGCCGACCGTTTGGCCGTCGTTCGTTCGTTTGCCACTAACGATGGCAGCCATAATCCCATGCCTATTCTGACAGGCAACCATCCATCTGGCGCAGCCATGAGTGCACTCTGCTCCAAGGCTACCGGGGCGTTCCATCCACAGAGCGGGCTACCCATGAATTCGATTATTATTCCGGAAGCAGTGCAGCCAGAACTAAAACTTGGCAACCCTACGGCAACTTTTAGCCTTCCAAGAATTAAAACTAGCGTCGCCTCCTCAGGAAGCCTTGGCACTGCTTACAAAGGATTTATTCGTAATGGTACTAAAGAACAACTAGGCAATTTCGATCTCAATCTTCCTCGGGACCGGTTCGAAGACCGTTATCAACTTCTAGGAGAACTGGATGACTTAAAACGTCATTTGGATCAGAACGGCGAAGTAAATGGCATGAGTCAAATTGAGCGCCAAACATATGATCTCCTTCTACGTGGTATTGCCGACGCCTTCGATCTATCCAAGGAAGATCCAAAAACGATTGCCAAATATGACACGAGTCACCTTTTCAATATGTCCGACTATCACAACGGGGGTAAGTATTTCCTATTCAACGGGAAAAAAAAGCTAGTCGACCAAGAGCGATGGACCAACCTACTAGGTAAAGAAATGCTGCTCGCAAGACGCTTGTGCGAGGCAGGCTGCGGTTTCGTAACGGTCGTCGATTCGAGTTGGGACTTCCATGGCAACGGCGCGAACAATCCTGGCACTCTGGTTGGAATGAATACTCTTGGAGCGCAAATGGATCATGCCGTTTCCGCTTTCATTGATGATGTTGAGGAGCGTGGTCTCAGCGATCAAATCTTGTTAATCGTTACAGGAGAAATGGGGCGCTCCCCCATCAAACGCAACAAGGATGCTGGTACTGAACACCACGGAGGCCTAACGCCTCTTATGCTTGCAGGCGGCGGGCTAAATATGGGTCAGACTATCGGCAAATCAGATCGTACTGGGAGCCGTCCAGCCACAGAAGCATATGGCCCTGAAAATCTTCTCTCCACCGTGATGCACACCATGTTCGATGCAAACAAACTTCGCGTATCTCCCGAGCTTTTACCTCCTGACATTACAAAGTTGATTCTTGAAACAAATCCCATCAAGGAGCTTTTCTAATTACCTTAATAATAAGATTAGCCCTCTTATCAATTTGAGCAGTTGCCTTTATCAGTAACTATCCAATAATTAAATATCAGGGAGCCTAACCGATAGTTCACGCTGTCGGTTCCCTATAAATGATGAAAATCATTTGGGGTCGATTGTCTATGGTCAGACAATCGACCCTTTTTAATTACTCTCAATAACTTCTGTTACTTTTAGATTTTCGAGATTTGATTATCATTTTAAATGGCTATCTCAATACCTGCTACTATGACTCCAAAAAAATTAGGGATACAAACTTTACATCACTTCTGAACCCACCATGATCCCAGAATACCTAAAAAAGACTTTCTGGATTAATGGATAGACCTAATCCGGGTAAGCTAGCAAAATTCCACCGTTTAGATCGTAAGACTCCTCTAAAACCAAACCGCAGACTAGGATTAGAAATATCTTCGGTAACCAATATCCGACCAAACGCTCCTTCTCGTGCTAGAGCTGGATCATTAAGGCTTTGGCCAACTGAAAGAGCAGCTCGAGATAGTATTGATGTTTCTCCTACATGGGCTCCAAGAATAACATCGACACCTTGTTCCTGAGCAGCACGAGCAAGATCAATTGAGCGAAGGATACCGCCACACTTAGACACCCGGATATTGGCAATCCATGTATCATTAAAATTTTTATAGGCTAATAACTGCTCTTTAAGATACAGACTCTCATCAAGAATAATTCGTGATTTCATTGCCTCAGAAACATGAGACTGACCTTGAATATCTCCCGCTCTAACAGGTTCCTCGATGGCCCATATTTCTCGACCAAGCGATTTGAGATGATTTACACATTTCTCTGGATCAGTGAAAAGGTTGTTGGCATCAACTCGCAAACGAATGTTTGAGGGCAAAGATGCGAATCGTTTCCTATCTCTCCCTGGATCTTTACCAATTTTCACTTTGTAGTCTCTAAATCCGATAAGATGGTAGATAATGGATTGGGCCCGAGTCTTAAATGGCCCACTATCACCAACCACCGCCGAGTATTGAATATCATCAGAAAGGAGTGGTAATTTTAAAAGACCTTCAATTGGAATATTTTCCCTCTGTGAAAAAAATTCCAGTAAAGCAATTTCCAGAGCTGCAAAAGCTGCAGGGTTTCGGTTAATTAGTTTTTCTTCGGCTTCGATCTTTTCTTTTAATGATTGAATTGATTCAATTGAATTCGTCCAATCCTTTCCATGCTGATCAAGGAACTGAGCAACGGACTCTTCGGTTTCACCGGTCACGTAGGACCTAGGACAGGCTTCGCCATATCCTCTGAATTCTCCATCATTGATTTCAACAATTATACTCGATGAAGCAGCACGATCGGCTGAAGCATGCTTAAATTTAAATCTTAATGGCGTCATGAATCGCCTCCACCTTATCCCTAAACTCATGGAGCAGACCTCTCAATCCAGTCGCCAATCAAGTCTGACCACTCATTCCAATAGGCCAATACTGGGGGTTTGTATTGGCTTTCACGAACTCCTTTCGCCAGACAATTATCTTTAATTGCCTGGCCGGCGCCTTTTAAGAATCTTTCTACAGTCAATGGATTGAGCCGACCACTGGCCCTCTTATCATTATATTCTATATTCCGTTTTCTAAGCTCATCTTCAATTTTTTTAGAAAGGCTTTTTATTGGCACTTCTTGAGGAACTTCAACAAAGGTACGGTAATGGCATGCGCTTACATCCGCTAAGACAAGTAAAGCATCAGCCACATGACCAATTGATTCCAATCCTAAGGATACCGCGGCAATGATCTGATCTTCGCTTATTTTCTCTCCGGTAATATTGATCACGCCCTTGCCCTTACGAACAAAATCTAGTCTTGGACAATCTTTCAAGCCTTCAGAAACTCTTACAATATCATTGATATCATAACGATAGAGACCTGATTGAGTAGTGACGAAAATATAGTAATCCTTTCCAATCTCAAGTTCATGCAAAGACAAAAATTGAGGAGAATCTTCTAACCATTTGTCTTTCTCAACAAACTCATAAAAATGATCAGTTACCAGAGGCATGCAGATATTTCTTTTCGTATCAATATTTGCCGTGCCACTGAATTCACTAGAGACATAACCCGTTTCAACAATCTTCACCGTGCTAGGGAGATATTTTTTGAGCTTATTCAAAGCGATTCCACAACTACCTCCTGTCCAAGTCACGAGCGTTGATAAACGAGGCCAGAGCATTTTGGGGGAGAGATTTTCGCAACTCTTAAGACAATGGCTTAGTAACTTTACTCGTTCTAAGCTCATTCGAGACCGAAGAAGCGAAACTATGGAATCAAATTTATCATTTTTATTACTTTGATCATTTCCAAGCAATAACGATATCAATGCTTCAGCATTCTCTTCAATCAAAGTGCATACCTTAAGTAATGATGAGGGGTTAACCGATGAAACACCTGTAACACTATCATGAGCAAGAGCAGACAAGGCATATACCTCATACTTACTTTCCACATCATTCAGATCAAAGGCTTCACTAGGAATGGCTAACTTCTTTTTGAAAAGAGATGAAAGTGAATCATATATCGCTCCGGAGGTTGAACCATAAGGGATACCGTTCGATAACTTGCCTTCAAAACGTGGACTGGAAAACCCTAGAATAGTTCCTCTGAAAAAATCAGTCTGACTCCATAGAGAGTAGGCCAGTTGTTCTTGGAAGTGCTTTATTTGATTAATTCCAGACTCGGTTAAAGGAATGTCCTTGTAGCTCCCAGTAGTCCCACTCGTTCGAGCGTAATAGACCGGAGCTTCAGTTGTCAGAGATCGATGCCCTTCTTGCTGACGTTTAATATATGGTTCAAGGTCATCATAATCATGAATTGGAACTTGGTTACGAAACTCGCCCACTGATGAAATCTCTGAAAGCCCATATTTTTTTCCGAACTCGGTTTTATTATTATCACGCAGAATCCTCATCAACACATCTGCCTGCGTTTTTTCAAGGCTCTTTAATGCTCTAATAAATGGAGCTCTAACCTTGAGTCGTGACCAAAGCATATGAATGCCAATCGCAATATTATCTAAGACCCCCATTATTTATCAGGCTCGTGATCAGTACTTTTTGTTAGTGGTGCTATGAGTTGAGAGAAGAATCCTCTAGGCCATTTCTTATTTCCAATCCCGACTTCGGATACAGTCCTTTCCTTTGGCAATTGCCTTGTTCCAAAAATTACATCCCAAACGATTAGATTGTTACCATAGTTAGCATTACTCTCAGCAACAACCATAGAATGGTGCCAACGATGAAGTTCAGGGCCTGCAACAATCCAATTTAAAAAACCAAGACGAATATCAGCGTTGGAGTGCTGATAGAAACCGTTAACAGCATAGAAAACAAAATAAGCTGCAAAAACTTCTGGTTGAACCCCCAAAAGTAAAAACGGCAAACTATCTCCTATAAATTGGATCGCTTTATCCAGTGGATGAAACCGTCCAACATTTATCGTATAGAGTTTATCAGACGCATGATGAACCGCATGAAGCTTCCAAAGAGGACCAAATTCGTGCATCAATCGGTGAATCCAGTAACGAAAGAATTCAGCAACTAGAAGCATCAAAACGATTTGCGCTAACAATGGCCAATGATGCGGCCAATAATCTAAGGATGAAAATACTGAACTTCCTGCAATGGCAATAATAGCTGCCGGTAAAAGTAATTTGAGTAATGCGGGTATACCTAATTGAACAACGATGAGAAACATACCGTCAGGAATGAGATCTTTTGGTTCGGGTCTCCACTCATTACGAATCGGATTAAAACTTTCGTGTAGGACGACTCCAAGTATACCAATCAAAACCGAAAGATATGAGGCAAAGAGCAATGGGGTACCAGTATTTTTCATCCAAACAAAATGCAGATAAGTGCCTACAATCAGTACAGGATACCCGAAATATCTAGACAGGCTAAAACGTGCCTTCTTTGATTTTTTTTCAGACAGGATATAACTCAAGATCATGATGTAGGAAAGCAGTACAAAATGAAAAGCTGTTGGCACAGCTCCCTTAAACCAAAGCTTAGGACTAAGTTCGAATAGTCCAATAATCAGCCTTGATACCATCGCGACCGCATAGAGCCAGCCGAGTGCTAAAAGAATACGACTAACTATTTGGTTAGTGCCTAAATTAGGTATCTTAAAGCAACCAAGAATCATCAAACCAAGGATAATCAACTGTAAGAAAAGCAGCACTCCATAGGGCATAGCTTCACTGTGCCACTGATCAAAAGAAGGCAACATTTTGATTGGCCATTTCCAAACCAGCGGTTGCATAAGGACTCGGAATGCAAACAGAGCAGTGAGAATTGATAGTAAAGTACGATAGGGTATCTGGGAATCATTTAATCTTCTTTCCGAAGGACCCATTTTATCGCCCACAGCACTCATTAATCACACTAACAAAGATAATTAAGAAAATTCAAAATTAATTGATGAAAATTTACTATAATTTAATCAAAAAATTCATTTTATCGCTCAAATATAAAAAAGATTTGAATTAGCCAGTAATGGATTTTCTTCTTCATTACTCTGAGCTTCTATTTAAGCACAATAAGACTAACATAACATTATTATTATTCAAAATATATAACATTAAGATTAATTGTTAACTCTGATTCTTGGTGATAGAATAGGGAATGAAAATTATAATCTTCTCATGGTTTTATTTTTTAATTTCTCTTTTTATTGCATATTCAGAATCAAGTAATGAGGAACAGATAAAAGAGCTTAATAAGTATTGGACTGAAGTATCACGAACAGTCCGGGAAGGTGATTTCAAAGGATACAAGGCAACCTGCCATAAGGAAGGTGTACTGGTATCAGGAGTAAACAATTCCAGTTATCCATTATCAGATGCTCTGGCTAGATGGAAAAAAGATTTTGATGCAACGAAGGAAGGAAGGTTTAAGGCGGATGTGAAATTTAGGTTTTCACAAAGGATTAATGATTCCACTACCGCTCACGAGACTGGTATTTTTCTGTATTCCGGTAACAAGCTTAACGAAAAACCAAAAAAAGATTACATCCATTTTCAAGCACTACTCGTGAAAAAAAATGGTGAATGGAAAATTATTATGGAGTATCAAAAATCAAAAGCCAGTGAAGCAGAATGGAATCAACTGAAACCAATTTCATGATAGCTAACCAAAAAATCCTCCTGATTTTATTGAGCACATTTCTGACGATTGGATGTACTAAAAATGATATCTCCATATATAATTTAGGTTCTAAAAAATGGAACAATATTAATGTTTCAGCTGGAGGCCGTTCATTTAAGGTTGAAAGGCTAAATGAAGGAGCGAGTCACACTTTACGCTTTAATTCGAAGTCGGAAGGCGGTGGAGAGATTAGCGCAGAACTAGATGGCACAGTTCATGATAGGGAATTTGGATATTTTACACCAAACCTTACGGATAATTATGAAATTATGCTTAAGGATGATGGTTCAATATGGATCAATGAAGGAGTCGATAATTAAAATACATACTATAAGAGTTAGTGTTTAAAATTTTTGAACAATCGGACTATTGGTTTTTGAAAAGCTTTAAAATAGAGGGAAATCAACTCACTATTGATATTGCGGAAGGAATCATCTCGACTAATACAAAGGATGTTAAAATTGATAACGATTTTGAAATCAAGGATTGCGCTCCGATCGAAGTTAATGAAAAAAGCAGAACGATTAGTGTTATATTTCATAAAGTCTTAGCCCACCAACTCACTGATGAGTCCTACTCTGCACCTGAAGGCGGTCAAACCGAGGGTAACGTTTTATGCCTTCATAAAGAATCCAGCTATCTTAAGTATGTGAAAGACAATTCTCTGGTATACCAGCTTATTAATGAACCAGTGTTTCATTATTCCATAAGCTTAGCAGATGACATCATTGATGTTATAACCACGGAAAAACCGGAACTGAGATAACGACTAGCTTTTTTCAAGAGAGTGGACTGCTGAATTTAACAATCATTCGATCCATGTGAACCAGAATGATCTTGTGTAACGAAAAAATTATACATCTACACTGTGATAAATAATTCTTTATCAATGACTTGCAAATAAAGTTGAAAACCTGCGCAATTTATCACTATCTATTTCGGAATTATTCGTTATATGAAATGACTTGAGAAGTTACGTATCGATTAAATTCACCAAGAAATTTTATTATATTTTGCCTTTCATTACCTTCTTTGCAGGGCACATATTGAGCAGCATTGATTCATCTGGTGGTAAGTATCAAACCAATATTAATGAAGGCAATATTTCAGATACAATTTCCCCAAGAATTAAGAACTTGAGGTCTATTAGGCAAGAAAAAGACCACAACCTCAGAGAGGTCGAAAGATTATCTGAACAACTCACCTCAGAAAATATAAAGAAGATAGGCGGTTTTCTCTTAAGCGAATCGGACCCTCTGAGAAAGCGCAAAATTTTTGATTTAATGCTCGGTGGGCTGACCAATGAAAACGCACTCGACATTAGAGAAGAGGTCATAAAATTAAACCAAGAAGGAACTGAGTTCAGAGACTTTCACTACATATGGGGATCAATGGCGGGAGCTGAAGCCGTTATACATGGAGCTGCCTCTGAAGAAACTGATATCCACATGACAATGGAGGGTTGGGTTAACTCTGACCCAGATTCTGCAATAGAATGGTATAACAAACTAGATGAACTAAAAATCGAAGGTATATATAGAGACTATGTCAAAAAATGTGTGGTAGAAGGCCTTGCAAAAACTAATATACCGCGCGCCATCGAATTCATTGAGGGTTTGCAAAAAAAGGGAGACCGAAAGGTTGGTGATTTATTAAATCAAGTCACTTCTAGACTCTCTCGTGAAATGTCATTAAATGAAGTCGGAAACTGGGCAAAGAACCTCCCAAACAAAGAAATGCAAAAAATTTCCACTAAGGTCATCGGTTCAAAGTTTGGCTATTCAAACCCTCAATTAGCATCTGAATGGGCAACTAGCCTAGGCTCTGAACTTGCCGCTGAGGCTGTGCCGAAGGTCGGGGAATCTTGGGCCCGCCGTGATCCTGAAGCCAGTTCTGCATGGCTAACTTCATTTCCAGAAAGTTCCGCTATTAATGGTGCGCTTGAAAAGAGCTTTCAAAGTTGGGCACACATTGATCCTAAATCAGCTAGCAACTATTTGATTGAAATGAATGATTCTGGTCAAAAAGATATGGCAATAAAAGGATTTGTGTCTCGTGTTGTTCATGAAGATCCAGAAGCTGCTATTTTGTGGGCGGACAGTATCAATGACCAATCAGTCAAAAATGATGCAATGGTTAGAGCTGGTAGTGTTTATCTTCGTAAGGATTTTATGAATGCGAACACCTGGTTAGAAAATAGCGGTCTACCTGATGGGGTTAAAGCAAAAATAAATTCCCCAAAAAAATAATTTTTTCCCTCTTATTGGAGTCGGCTACAAATTTGATCTGAATAAATTCTCAATTATTAAGAGAATTTATAGAAAAACTAATTAAGCTCATAATCAAGCCTCATCGGCTCAAAACTTGCAGCTCTTTGATTAAGCTCACTAATTCGTTATTATTACTAAGAAAAGAGAATGCTAGTAGAACAAGAAAAAAGTATCAATCGCTACATTCCAGACTCAGAGAGTTCGTAAGAGGGATAACAATCAAAAACTCAATCTCCATGCACATCAATAACATAGATTCTCAGGAACCATTTACAACAAAGGACGGGTCTAAAATTATAAGTATTTTGGATTTAAGTAATGCTCCTGTGAAAAATCAAAGCCTTGCCGAAGCAAGTCTTCCGGCAAACAAATCGACTGAAAGGCATTACCACAAACTGAGTGAGGAGTTTTATTACCTTTTAGAGGGCCAAGCAGAAATGGAAATTAATGGTATAAGAAAGACAATGACCTCTGGTGATGCCGTTGTAATTCCTGCAGAATCATGGCACCAAATCACCGCATCAAAAGACGGGCCCATTCGATTACTATGTTGTTGCTCGCCACCGTATTCTCATGAGGATACCTATTTCAATTAGAGAGCACTCATAACAATAAACTCATTTCAGAGTGTTTAATTCACGGATATTCGCAGATATTCAAAAGCGAATCAGTTAATTGTTTGGAGAAACTCCAGCATCTCGGTATCATTAATCACTATGAATACAGTGCTGCTAAAAAAATTCCTATTATTAATAAAGAAAATAAATTCTAATCGCAACGATAACAATACAGTGTTAGTATAATACAATTGAAATCAATTTTTAATGACTAACGAACAATTTAAACGCTTAAAAGAAATCATAAAAAGTTTCAAAAAATGGAAATTATTTAAAATCATTTTTCTTTTAATTTCGATAATCATTGGTGTTTCCACCCTATTCTACACAATCCCATCCGAATCCGTTGGTGTGGTAATGCGATTCGGAAAATATTCGTCAACTACTGATCCCGGATTGCATCTAAAGCTTCCTTTTTTTATTGATCAGGTCGAGAAGGTTCCAGTCAGGCGACAACTTAAACAAGAGTTTGGCTTTGGCACTGCGGGAGCAACAAACTACTATCAATATTCTAATCCAAATACCCAACAAGCAGAAAAGTCAATGGTGACTGGCGATAGTAATGTCGCCCTTGTTGAGTGGGTTGTTCAATACAAGGTCAAGGATCCAAAGGACTACCTTTTTCAGGTACGCAGACCGGACGAAACTTTACGAGATGCGTCTGAATCCATCATGCGTGAAGTCGTCGGAGATAGAACCGTCGATGAGGTTATTACCTTTGGAAGACAGGAAATTGAGATCGAAGCAAAAACAAAACTACAATCACTTGTCAATAAATATGAGATGGGCATAGCCATTGATCTAATCCAGCTCAAAAGTGTTAATGCACCTCGCGAAGTTCAAGCCTCTTTTAATGAAGTAGAATCAGCGAAGCAGGAACTCGAGCAATCCAAAAACAAGGCCACAGGACAAAAACTCAGTGCACTCAAGGAAGCTCAAGGAAAAGCAGACAAACTAATCTTGGAAGCCGAAGGGTACGCTTCACAAAGAATAAATGAAGCAGAAGGTGATGTAGCTCGCTTCAATGCATTGCTTGAAGAATACATCAAAGCCCCAGAAGTCACGAAACAACGTATCTATCTTGAAACGATGGCTGAAACAATTCCGAAGCTTGGCCGAAAGATCATACTCGATGATGAGGCACAACAACTGCTTCCATTTCTTCAAATCGACCCTAGCATTAATAGCTTAAAACCAAAACCAATAAGGAGGACGAACTAATGACGATCGCTTTTCGAATAATTATAATAAGCCTTTTTGTCATAATTGCCGCATTCATTACCGGTGCCGCATATACAGTTAAGGAATATAATCAGGTAGTCATAACCGAATTTGGTAAACCTATTGGCGAACCAATAACAGAAGCTGGATTACACTTTAAAACGCCCTTTATACAAAAAGCCAACCGTTTTGATAAACGTGCACTAGAGTGGGATGGCGCACCTAATGAAATGCCCACGAGGGAAAAAACCTACATCGTGGTGGACACTTTCGGTAGATGGAAAATTAAAGATGCTAAACTCTATCTAGAAAGCTTACAGGAAGAACGTCGCGCACAATCAAGGATTAACGATATCCTAGGGAGCAAAACTCGGGGCGCTGTCGCCAATCATAATCTTATTGAAATCGTCCGCACCACCAAAGATCGCCAGCCAAAATTTGAAAACTCTAATCCTATTGACGCGGATGATGAGTCTAGCACCGAGATTAACAGAAAGATAGTTTGGAAACCTATATCCAAGGGAAGGTCACTAATCGAACAAGAAATATTTGTGAAAGCTAAAGAAGAACTATCTCAGTTAGGAATCGAGCTTCTTGATATTCGTTTTAAAAGATTTAATTACCGGCCTGAGGTAAGTAGACAGATCTACACTAGAATGACAACCGAGCGGCAAGCTATCGCTATGGAATATCGTGCTGATGGTAAGGGAGAAGGTGATCGTATCCTTGGCGAAATGGAAAAGGAACTTAAAAACATCGCCTCATTAGCCTATAAACAAGTGGAAACCATTAAGGGAGAGGCCGACGCTCAAGCCACGGCAACATATGCAAGCGCCTACAATAAAAGCAAGGAATCAATAGAGTTCTATGAATTCACAAAAACAATGGACCTTTACAGCAAAACTCTTTCATCTGATACATCTGTCATTCTCTCAACAAAGAGCGACCTCTTTCGATTTCTGAAAGGACATTCAGGAACGCAGGAACAGCAGTAAAGGCTTTTATTAACTAAAAGTATACTCGACACAAAGGGATTATTTTATAAAAATAAAATCCCTTAAAAATCATGAAAAGATATATTATTCCATTCGTTAGTTTAGCACTATCAGGCCTTTTATTTGCCGAAAATCACAGTCAGTCACTTTTTAATGGTAAAGATCTTACAGGTTGGCAAGACCGAAATGGCAACGCCTCAAAATGGGAAGTAGTGGATGGAAATTTACAAGGAAAAAAGAAGCTCGGAGATATATGGAGTAAAGAAAGATTTTCTGATTTTGTACTATCACTGGAATTTAAAACTACTGGTAACAGCGGAATATTTTTTAGAACAGACAACCCAAAGAATCCTGTACAAACTGGAATAGAGGTACAGGTCGAGAGACCAAACGGACCTAACAAACATTCTGTTGGTGCGTTATATGATCTAGTACCACCCAAAAAAAATAATGCCACCAAAGGATGGAATAAAGTAAAGATTACGGCCAAAGATAATATGATAACTGTTGAAATGAATGGCGAGATTATCAACGGAATGGATCTTAATAAATGGACAGAACCAAATAAAAATCCAGATGGTTCAAAAAATAAATTCAAGACTCCTCTAAAGGACTTTAAGAGAGAAGGTCACATTGGCTTTCAAGATCATGGTCACCTTGTTTCTTATCGAAACATAAAAATCAAAAAGCTATAAGTTTAGCAAAATATGACCTGTAAAGACTCAGGTAAGCTTGCTATTTTACTGTATCTAGCCTCAATCATTTTTGGAGCTGCTGAAGAAAAGGGCGAACTACGTATTAATGAAATACAGCTCATCGGCACACATAACTCGTATCACGTTTCTCTACCTGATAAAAATCTTAGTAAAATAGGTCTCCTCAACCGCGGCCTCAGGGACTCCCTAGAGTACACTCATAGATCACTTACAGAACAACTTCAGATTCTCGGAGTCAGGCACTTTGAGCTTGATATATTTGCTGACCCCAAAGGCGGACATTACTCACGGGATAACAAACTAAATCTGTTAGGTTTGAATGCACCTGTCATGTTTAAGGAAGAAATGAAAAAGCCTGGTTTCAAGGTTCTCCACGATTCAGCTGTCGACTACCTAACTACTACGCCGACCCTGATTAATGCATTAAAAGAGATAAAATCATGGTCACAGAAAAACCCCGAACACATCCCAATTTTTATACTTCTAGAAATGAAGGACAGCAGTCCAGTGCCTCTAGCAAAAAAACCCGTGCCATTTACTCGAAATTTACTGGAAGAAGTTGAGGATGAAATCATTAGTGTATTCGATAAAAAGAATATTATCACACCTGATTACGTTCGTGGAAATTTTAAGACCTTACGAGAAGCAATAATAAAACAAGGATGGCCAAAACTGAGTAATTCATTAGGAAAGGTAATGTTTGGACTCGATAATGGCGGTAATATTCGGAACATGTACGTCAAAGGAAATGCTTCACTTGAAGGTCGCATCCTTTTTGCAAGCGTAGGTGAAAAAGACCCAGGCGCCGCATTTTTTAAACTTAATAATCCGGTCAGGTCTCATACCACAATCCAAAACCTTGTTAAGAATGGTTTTATGGTCAGAACAAGAGCTGACTCAGACACTCGAGAAGCTAGAAAAAATGAAACCATGAGAAGAGACAAGGCATTGAGCAGTGGAGCTCAATTTATAAGCACTGATTTTCCTGAACCTAACAAAAAATTTTCCGACTATAGTGTTCAATTTGAAAATAAAAAAATCTATCGTCTGAACCCGATAATTCATCAGCAATCAAAATGAAAATCTCACAACTATTGTTTTTTTTTAGTGTCGCTTTTTGCATCAATGTAAATGGGGAAGAAAAACCCAAATCGCTGGACCCAAATTTCAAACTCCAGCTCTTTGCTGATAATTCCATGGTTTCAACTCCGGTAGGCTGCACACTTGATGGAACTGGAAGACTTCTTGTGGTGGAATCGCACACCCATTTTCGTCCAGATAAATATGAAGGACCTGAAACAGACAGAATACTAGCTTTTACGGATGAGGATGGAGACGGTAAAGCCGATAAAGCCGAAACCTATTACCTTGGAGGCAAGCACACAATGTCGATCACCTACGCTGGAAACAATTCGACTTTAGTCGCGACGAGGGGTGAAATTTATCGACTGGATGATAAGGACAGTGATGGGGTCGCAGATTCAAAAACCAATCTAATCGAACTTGAAACAGAGGAAACCTATCCTCATAACGGCCTATGTGGTCTTGTCCTCACCTCTGATAAAACAAAACTTTATTTTGGTTTAGGAGAGAATCTTGGTAAGGATTATGAGATTGTCAGTTATCACAAAAAAAATGAGATTTCTCGCCTAGGAGGTGGTGGTGAAGGAGGAAGTATTTATAGTTACGACCTCAATAGTGGCTCAATGCATAGAATCGCTACCGGTTTTTGGAACCCCTTTGGAATTTGTCTATCTAAGGATGGAGAAATGTTTGCCGTCGACAATGATCCTGATCAAAAACCCCCTAATAGACTACTCAAAATAGTCCCTGGAGGTGATTATGGATATCAGTTCAGGTATGGAAGACCCGGAACAGATCCTTTACAAGCTTGGGACGGTGAACTGCCGGGTACTCTGCCTATGATCAGTGGGACGGGGGAGGCTGCATGCTCAGTCATTCCCTATGGTGGACATTTATGGGTTTCTAGTTGGGCGTTAGGACAAATAGAACAATATAAATTAACTAAAGAGGGTTCTAATTACACGGCAACTATGAAGCCAATTGTTAAAGGGGGTTCTAATTTTAGACCGGTAGACTTTGCTCACGCGGAAGATGGTTCAGTCTTTTTCACGGACTGGGTCAATGCGAGTTATCAACTACATGGACAGGGTAAGGTTTGGAAACTGACACCTATTAAAGGGAGTAAACCAGAAGAACAACTCGCGATAAAAAATGAAACTTTTTCGTTGGCCGATATTGATAATGATATTTTTAATCTTGCATCATTTTTTTGGAGTTATCAAAAGTCGGAAAAAAAAGTAAACCTAAAATGGAACACTCTTTCAGAAAATTCCAAAGTGGCATTATTAACTTCAACTAGCTGGAAAAAAAATCTGGACCCCGGCCTTATAAAACAAGCTCTAAGCGATTCATCTAGCAAAGTTAAAATTGCTGCAATCAGAATCGTAGCGGATCGAAAAATCGTAAAACATAAAATGTTTTTGGAGAAGATTTTAAAAGGCAATGCTCCAGAATCCCAACTGTCAAAAGTTGCTGAATCCGCTCTTAAGAAAATTAATTGATAGCAAACTTCATTGCTTAGACAATTTTTTCAAGGAGGCTACGGTTGCCCCCCATCCTCCAGTAGTTTCGTTACCTAAAGTGTAGGAATCGACCTCATCGGACAATTGGTCTAATAATTTGTGCACTCCTTCTCTGAGTGCACCGGTTCCTTTACCGTGTATTATCCTAATTGAGAGAATATTTTTTTTTCTACACTCCTTAATATATTCTCTAAGAAGCGAGCTAACTTCACTCGGGCGGAATGTATGTAAATCAATTTCTGATGTTATCGGAAAATGAAAGGTTTCGTCTGAAATAGCACCATCAGACATAGTAATATAAGATCTAATTATTGAAGCTCAATGAATTGAGGCTCACTCACAACACCCGCACTCTGCATCGCCTCCTTAATGTGATCAGATTGGAGAAACTCTCTGGCCTTTTCAACATCATCATTAGAAAAAATAACCACTACATTGTTTGGGTTATCCAACCCTTGATAAAGTGTAATTTCTTTGAACCCCGCAGCGGCTCGCGCAGGCTCATCTTCATCGTAAACTTTTTTCCACACTTCAAAATCTTCAACCTCGTGTTGTACTAATATGTGCATAATTTGAATTTATTTTTATAAAATTCGCGCAACTCTTGTGCCAATAAAATAAAATCTCCTAAAAAAGATTTTCAATACATATAGTGAATAAAAAACTACGTATTTCTTAACTATTGCATTCCAAAACCCAATGTCTGGTGAAAAATTTTAAATTAAAAATGCACAAAAACCCTATTTTTATAACGTGTGCCGAAATTGTTAAAAAAAATTGCTAAGATTTGGCTTAGAGGCGGAGTTATATATGTGACTCGCGTATGCAAATACACGGGACTTGCTGAGACTGGCCGTCCCCTTCCTTCAAAGTGGGGTTATAAATAAAGGAAGAGGGACGGCTCCTCGTGAGCCTAAGCTCATGAAACTTTCAATTTTTATTTAAACTTGGATCTCAATATTTATGCGAGCTTTTTTTGATAAATGAAAAAAATTTAAGCTCAATAATTCTATCCTTTTAATATATTCAAAATATCCTGCTCCTCAGGAAATTCTCCTGTCTCTTTTTTAGAGTAAATTAACTTACCATCAAAGGTAACTTCAAAGACTCCACCACTTCCTTCAACGATTTCGACATTTGCATCTGCAAACTCACTCTTTATTTTATCCGCCAAACTGACGGCTTGAGGTTTGTAGTTTCACATTCCTCAATAGAGAATAGATATTTCCATATATTATGTAGTTTAATTATAGTTAATATAAGCTACAAAGCCACTAGTCAAGTGACATAAAAAATCAAATTTACTTGTTAATAGACAAGGTTTGTGGGGTACTTGTCAGATTTAGATTTTTGACGGTAAATATATTATCAGAGCCAATAATAGTTTTTCCATTCACTTTTCCAAAACTCCACTTCACTGAATCTCCTTCGTTAAAATTCATTCTCTGTAATCTCCGCAAACTCACATCGACAGTTGCTTTTTCAGGAATTCGGAATTCGGTTTTCAATTGATCAGACGAGATCATAAAAAGGGAAATCTTAAAATCTTTTTCTGTATCACTGATTGATCTCCATCTAAAAAATGCATTTAGCTGGCCTGACTTTTTATCTTTCAAGTTATCAGGCCAGGGCAATTTACTGTTACACGAAGCATTGGTAAAAACTGGATAGGCCTGGTTTTTTCTAACATTAAGCCAATCAAACGAGTTGATAAGGTCATTTACTTTAAGAATTCTTGCATGATTATTAGCATGACCAAACGCTCCCCAGTAAAAATAAAGAGGGTACTTTCTTCCATTCATCGCATTAACAAATCTGTCATGACCGAAGGACCAGCCATCATTTTGACCGGAGTAATTTAATGTGATTGGAGGATCAGGCAGGTTAAGGTTCTCTGATTTTTTAAAATCAGAGAATGACATTCTCTGATCGGCATGCTCTATACCTGCCGGAACATTGGCTTTGATTGCCGCAAAAATATCTCCATGACGCAAGCCAATCCCTAGCGCACCACTTCCCCCCATTGAGTTGCCCGACAAATAAACTCTGTTAGGATCAATATCATAATTATCCGTGACCCACTTAACCGTATCTATAACTCGCTTTTCAACCGGCCGGGTTGATACGCCTGAATTTTGTTTTTTAAGATTAGCATCTCTCGCATGCATTCCTCCCCACCACCAATCTCCTTTGTTGGCCCTACAATCGACATAAAGGGCATAAAAACTTGGCGGAGAGTGATAAATATCATGGTTTCCGACTTGTTTTGTACACTTAACAGCAGAAAAAACATCATGCCCCGCTGAGTGTAAAACAACATATAATGGAGCATTTTTCTTAGGAGAATCAGGATGAATGACAATAAAAGTGTCAGTTTGTGGTTTATTATATCCCCATTCTTTTTTTATCCCATGTTGGAAGACTTCAATCTCTCTCGCACTATTTATTAGCCCTTCTTTTTTTTCTGGAACAATAACTGGCTCCCATTTTTCATTATCTGAAAAACCAAATATTATCGTGACCGATAAAATAAATATTATCCTTATCATTCCTCAGAATAACACTATTGAACAAAAATTAACAACCGTAGTCGGTATTAAAATTTAATTTTAATCAATTCCCAATATTAGGTTAAGTTTATAAGTAATGAATGATGTAGAGAATAAAAATTCTCCAAAGATGATAATAGGATTTGTCTTTGGTTTATTTGCAGGAGTCATCGGTGTTTTATTTGCTCAATACGTTGTTGGAGTAGATGAACCAGAAAAAAATTTAATCACTCAACAATCTGAAAAGGCATTGAATGACTCCAATCAATTATCAAAGGCATCTCGATTATCAATAGCCAATACAGGCCCAGAAAAAAATCCCTTACCTGAGAAACCTGAGGTAGAAGACAAGAATGAGAAAAAAGATGAAGAGAAGGGCAATGAGTTCTGGGAAACTATCATGGCTCTTGGTGAAAACAAACAAAAAGCAGAAGTCAGTGTTGAGGTCGATAAATTAGCCGAAAGGCTGACACTTACGGCGAACCAAAAAAACAAACTTCAAGAACTCCTAGAAGCGAAGTCAAAAACTCAGTCAGAAGCTGGCTTAAAGTTGTTAACTGGAAAGGCTACGATTGCTGATCTTATCGCTTCAGACCAGGATAATTATTCTTCCATTGATAATGCAATGCAGGGTCTTCTCTCGGAAAATCAACTCGCAGAATATGAAACGTATGCAGAAGAACGCGAGATAAAGAGAATCGAAAAGAAAACAGAAGAAGACCTTGACGGAATAAGAGAAATAACTGGAATTACAGAGGATCAAATCGATCAGGCCCGTGACTTGTTTATTGAGATTAATGCTTCAGAAAAACCGGAGTCAATGGATATGACCAATGTTAATAGAGACCAATTTATGGAATTTATTGATGATGCTCTGGACAAAAGGATTAATGGTGTTGCTGAGTTCTTGGATGTTGAACAGGTCTCTAGTTACCGCAAACAAGTAGATGGCTTCAGAAAAATGATTTCAGCTTTTATTCCTGATAATGAAAATTAGAATTAGGGATTTGTACGATGCGGTCTTGCCTGACCTAACAATTTAAATGCCTTTTCTTGTAAATTAGTAAGTGGCCTATCAAGAGAAGTTTCTTTTCCAGGATCGGTAGAACTCACTTCCACAAAATTACCATTATTGTACAACTTGTAGGACTTATTCCTAACCCACCACTTTTGTTTAGACTCACTGTATGCCCAAGAACGTGGAGATTTCCCGCCTTTCATCATGGGCAAAAAGCTCACCCCATCGATCTTTTGATTATGATTTAACCCAGCCACTTCAATAAAAGTTGCAAAAAAATCTGACATATCGATCAAATCATCTGTTTTACGCCCTTTCTCTATAATAGACGGCCAGTTGATTATGAGAGGAACTCTAGTCCCAGTATCATCTAGCTTGCCCTTACCACCTTGAATTCTTTGTCCGTTTAAGTTCGAAAAAATGGGCTCTTTAATCAGTTTATTCCCATCTGGGTAGGCAATAAATCTTGAAGGAGTTCCGTTGTCAGTTACAAAAACTAAAAGTGTATTTTCGCGTAATCCATTTTTATTTAGAAAATCAATCAACAAACCAGTCTGACGATCCATTTCAACAATCATTTCACGGTAGTCTAAATACTTACCACTAGGAGAAACCGGAACAGGCTTTTTAAGATCATCGGTAACATCATGGCATAAGGCCATTGAGTAAAAACTAAAAAAAGGTTGGTTTTTTTTCTGAGCCTTAAGCATATGATCCTCAAGAAATTCCCGATAGAGATCTGGTCCAAATTTGCCTTTTGTTCCAGTTTTAACAGAACCGTTCTCGTATATCATCGGATCATGATACCTTGGTCCCTCATGCCAACCGAAAACACAAAAATCATCAAAGCCTAATCTAAAAGGTTGTTTAGGATCATCCTTAAGAAGGGCTAATTGCCACTTGCCAGCCACCGCTGTTGTGTAACCAGCTTTCTTAAGCACGCTTGCTATTGTCTTTCTTTCTAATTTTCTTGGAAACGTTCCCCATCGTGGACTACCAATATTTTTGGGATAGCAACCTGTTAGTAACGCCATTCGTGTAGGATGACAGACCGGCATGCTATAGCAGTGCATTGCCTGAATGCCTGTTTTTGCTAAACCATCAAGAATAGGTGTTGGATAGGAATCACCTCCATAACAAGTCAATCCTTCATATCCAACATCATCAGCAAGAATAAATAAAACATTTACCTTTTTAGTATCACCCTGGAGTAAAAAGGAAAATGTTGTAAAACAAAATAGAAGCAGGATTGTTAGTCTCATCAGCCGATAATTACCTTAATGGTAAAATAACCTCACTGATGGTTCCAGAATTATATTTATACAGGTCACTATTGGAAATTTATGACTATTCTATGTGACTAGAACTTGATGCCCTTTCAGGAGCGCTGCTTGAGTAGACATCATCATGTCCACTATTGATATTAAATTTCATTAAGGATGATGAAAATTTTTGAATGGTTTTATCAAGCACGGAATCATTGGGTTCAGAGATAAAGTTTCTAATCGGAATTTTGGCCACAAGCAGGTGGTGAGGAAAAGTTGAGATCAGATAAAAACCTATCGAGGCAAACGCTAAGGAGGAGGCCCAGTCAGCACCAAGGAAATATGACCAAATTATAACTACTAAATATGCCGGTGCTCCAAGCCACACAGCGTCAACGTGAAGCTTTAATACACTTCTCAGAATATCTGAGTTCTTATTTTTTTGTATTTTGAATTGTGAAAGCCTGATCATATGTTTTGTAGAATGAATTGCTAGAAAATAGCCGCCTATAGCAAAAAGGGGTGGTAAATATACGAACCATAACAAACATATGATGGATTCGAAAATATATGCTGCAACTATAGGTGAAGACCATTTTATCCTTCGATCAAAAGAACCAACTACAGACAAGGTTATTGTTACTACGAGTAGAGAGAAGCCGAAAATTGCTATTGAGTTACCTAAAACTAAATCGTAGGAATAATTACTGAGGTGATAAAATGGTTCCCAAGTTTTCATGGGATGCAGTACTGAAGGAATTGCAACTACAAAAGATCCTCTCGTCCAGGCCCATGATTTGGGAATGTATGAAGAGCTTCCAAAACATTCTACCGCATGCACTCTGTCAGCTTCACCGAAATGAATCGCTGTTAGGGTTAAGAATGCCAATGTTACGATTAAGGGAAAAATATAAAAGAGCGAAAAGGTCAAAACCATCAAACCAATGTACCAAAAAAATTTGGTCCAACCTTTGGCCTTGAATTCACCGTTTTTCGACCATTCTTGGACATGAAGATCCAGGCTGCCGTGCGCCATTCCCATAAACGCCAAGGAGAAAACCCAAATCCATGACGATGCAGAGGGAACTATTGAAAAAATTTGTTTGCTTGCTAGCCAAATTAAACAAAGTGCAGCAAGTGGAATAAAAAATATGAGCGCTCCGTGTGGACGGAGCGCTCTGGTTTGTTTATGAATTGATTCAACCACCTACTCAGCAGTTGGCAAGGAACCTTCGGATTCTAGCTTGGTGAGCATTTGTGCAGCAATCACACAAGCGACACCAAAACCAACCTTGTTGATAACATCAGCAACATTGTAGGCAATTTCGCGAAGACTTTCGTTACTTGATAATGCAAGCAGGAAGCCTACAGGATAAATTATCCAACCAATAGCAATGAACTTTTTCATAACCCCCAACTGACCTTGAAATGATTCTGGAAGATGGGAAGCAGCATTTGATACCTGGCCATATAGCTGTTTTACAATAAGCAGCCAAAATACGCATGATACTATGTAGAAACCCCACCAAACACCTCCGCCTAAAGGACTTGTCTCAGCAATCCATGCAAAGATAAGCATCCCAAGGGAAAGGGCGCCCAAATTCCAAAACAATCCTTTACTCTTTTTACCTAAAGCAAGGAGAAGTGGAAACTCTAGCACCATCAGTGGTACAGTAATCAACCAATCGATATACCTGTAGGCCGTTGGGAAGGCCGAAAGTTCACCAATTGAGACTTCGCCGTCAACTATGGTTATGGCGTTTGCCAATGACTCAGCGTAGATGGAAGCCATCCTGTAGTAGTGGAAACAAGCAACTGCGCAGATGATACCCGCGACAATTGCAACTTTTTTGTATTTATCGGAAAGAGTTCCCTGAAGCATCCATAAATAGATCGCACCAGCACCCATTCCAACAATACCCAACCAGAAGAGGTACAATGTAATACCTTCAGTGGAGAGGCCCGCTTGTAGAGCCTTGAATGTAGAAGAAGAAGTTTCGTTCATGGTCGAAATAACGAGAATGATATTGTTTTGGATTTGAAATTTTCAAAAGAGACGGAACTTTTAATGATCGATTTAATGAATCCAAAATAAATTAATATTCGTTCTCGCCGATGGATTGCAAAGCAGTTGTTCGCGTAATGTCATTAAGTGTTTTACATCTATTATAACCTCAGGAATTCTTTAGGAGTCTCGAAAACATCATTGCTAAATCCAAGAGCGCTCTTGAGTTTTACATCTCTATCCCAAGGGTTACGTGTAAACAATAAATCCTTCAATTGCTTAAGGTTCAAGTTAAGTAAATATTGGAGCGGATTAACTATGACAGTGTTAATTAATGGATAGTCAGTCCCATAGAGGAGGCGTCCTACAAGGCGTTTATCATTAATAACTTTCCCAAGATTTTTTCTCTTGTTAATCTGGGTTAGTGAAGAGATGTCTGCATACAGATTGGGATATTCATCCATCATTTCAAGAAGCCTATCAATATTTTCATATCCTTCAGATTTTCCTGAACTCGCAACATGTGCGGCGATTACTTTAACGCCAAGACTCAAAGGCAATCTTAAAAGTTCAGGATCTCCTAGAAGGTCATTGGTTCTTGTGAACGACTCTTCATTTCCAGTATGCACTAGTAGAGGTAAGTCCAACTCAATTATTTTTTTATAGTACGTAATATATCTCTCATTCGAAGGATCCATGCCTTGAATATTAGGAAGCCACTTAACCAAAACTGCTCCATTTTCTTTTGACCAACTTAGTTGATTTAGTGCATCAGGTCTGTTCGGGTGAATACTTGCACCGAAATACAACTCAGGATAACGGGCAACTTGTTCGGCAACATATTCGTTGGGAACATATACCTCCATTTCATCTTCAACGATGCTTCCCTTTTCATCTCTAGGTGCATCCAAGGCAAGAAGAACGACTCCATCAACGTATTCAGAATCTTGAATAGAGTCGACGATTTTATCGACAAGGATTTGGTCACCGTATTCATGAACTTCATCATCGCTACTACCGAATGATCTCAAGTAGACATCATATTTCCAGCTGTCTCGCAAGTTACCAGAAATAACTGCGCCACTACCTCCTGTACCAATGCCTGCGGTATGACAGTGCATATCAATAATACCTTTAGGAGGATCCTCTACCTTTTTGCTATAAGGACCTTTAAATAGAATTAACCTAAAAACAATAAGCCCAACGACAGACCATAAAATGATAAGAAAAATTAACATAGATTAAAGTATTTCAGTTTCATCAATAATAAGAGATAAAAGGGGCTGAAATTTTTGCCAAATTACATGTAAAATCACAATGACCATAACCAGACCAAAAAGTAAAGAGGAAGACATGATGCGTGGTCAAATCTGATACTATGTTCTACCCAATTAATTCGTCAATAACTTCTCCACCGGTCTGAGAAAGCTGCTTAAATCTTCCTCCATGGAAATAGGTCAGCTTGTTATCATCCAGACCTAAAAGCCGTAAAAACGTGACATGCAGATTCCTAATAGGGTGAACCACTTCAACTGCTTTTTCCCCTATTTCATCAGTCGCACCAATAATGGCTCCTTTATTAACTCCTCCACCAGCCATCCATAAAGGCATCGCATTTTTATTATGATCACGCCCTAACCGCTCGCCTCCACCTCGCTTACCGTTGTCTGGAGTACGTCCAAACTCACCGCACCAAACAACTAAGGTTTCATCTAATAGACCTCTTTCTTTAAGATCTTTTATTAATGATGCTATAGGCTTATCTACTGAACGAATACGCTCTGTATGGGAGCGCTTTATATAATCATGAGAATCCCAACCTGCGGTATACACCTGAACAAATCGAACACCTCTTTCGACCAATCTTCTAGCAAGAAGTAAACGTCTTCCAAACTCCTCGGTCCTGACATCATCCAAGCCATAGGCTTCACGAGTCGATTCCTTTTCATTTCCAAGATCAAGAATTCCTGGAACCTCCATCTGCATCCGGTAGGCTAATTCATAACTTTCCATACGGGCGGAAAGTTCTTGGTGATGAGGATGACGCTCCACATGCAAAGAGTTTAGACCATTCAATAAATCAAGATGTCCACGCTGACCTTCTCTGGTCACTCCTTTGGGAGGATGAAGATCAAGAATTGGAGAGCCCTTGGCACGCAAAGTTGTTCCTTGAAAGTGAGGGGGTAAATATCCATTTGACCAGTTAGCTGCTCCCCCCTGCGGATAAGCCACTTCGGGTAACACTACATAACCGGGTAAGTTCTGATTTTCAGAACCTAAACCATAAGTTACCCAAGAACCAATGGCCGGGTCACCACCGAAACGATTACCGGTATTCATGTGATAATTGGCTGTTGGGTGATTAATGGATTCTGCCTGACAGCCACGATAAACACACAACTCATCGGCAACACCAGCCAAGTGCTCCCACTGGTCACACATCTCTATACCACTCTGTCCGGCCTTAATAAAATTGAACGGACTCTGCACGTAGTATCTCTCCCCAGAACCCATGGCAGAAAGAAATTTACTCTCTCTCTTGAATTTTTTGAGATGCAAATCTTTGAGCTTTGGCTTGGGATCAAAAGTATCTATATGACTTGGCCCGCCAGCCATATAAAGAAAAATACAACGCTTGGCTTTTGTTTTGGGAAAATGAGCTACTTTCGGAGTTAACGGTCCCTCGGCTGTTTCTGCCCTAAGCATCGAATGAAAGGCCAATGCCCCTAGGCCTCCGTTAATGCCATATAAAAATTCTCTTCGTTGCATTTTCAATAAACGTACACAAATTCGTTGGAATTAAACAGGACTAAACACAAATCTCCCATCGCCAATGTTTCAATACCCACATCCCATGGCTTAAGGTCGGGCTTATATTCTCCACCAGCATAGACATCCAAATCTTCCACCCACCAAAAGGCGAGTCCTGTCATTTCTTCAACCATTCGACGAATCACATACTTTGGCTTCTCTATCTCTTCCTGTGGATTGGATGTATGCTGTTCGGTGAAAATCTTAAGATGTTCAAAACACATCTTTAATTCATCTTCATTCGGGAATCGCTGATAAGTTAACTGAAAGGCGAGTTGGACTTGTTGTTTAATACTGTTTGGTTTTTCTCT
>CEUH01066434.1_pt1 | contig 26682 bp, 17 predicted proteins | sample 356461 | NCBI WGS metagenome assembly CEUH01 (sample SAMEA2623275, study PRJEB7988) | marine metagenome | isolation source: saline water (ENVO:00002010), including
CTTTGGATCTCCAGGGCTTTATAATTTTACACTTAAGGCCAGTGATATTAATGGTAAATTTTCTCGAATTACTCGAGAGGCAGCAGTCTATGCCGATTCAGGGTGGAGTAGTTTTAATGACCCTTTACTTGAAGACTATTGGGACACTCTAAATATTGAACCAGTCGGAGCCAGTTCCACTCTCTCTTGGTATTCGCTAAGTGATAAACCTGGGAAACTCGTTTTAAGCATGCCTGCTGGTAACCCCAAAAGGTTAACAATGACAAATCCTAGTCATCCAATTATTTGGAGAAACCTCCCTAATTCCACAGATTGGTCGCTTCATACTGATATTAACCTTGATACTTTACAGCAGGGAGATTTCATTAGTGGTCTTATTGTAGAACTACAAGAGGGTCTCCAAACAAGGCGTTATGTCTTCGCAATGGAGGATGGGGACTACTTGCGGGTCAAAAGGTCAAGTGGAGGCAGTTATAGTCAGTTAAATTCAAAGTCTTGGGATGAAGGTAATACTAAGATGCGAGTCCGTAGATTGGATCGTAAGTTAATTTTTGAATATCGAGGCGAACCAGGTGAGTGGATTGAAGCTTATTCTCGGAATTTGCCTGTAAATACAACAAGCGTAAAAGGGGGAATATTTGCAGCATCTGATAGTTCTAACACTAATGCTAAGTTTGAGTTTGATTATGTGTTGTTGGTCGATCCAGCGCTTTCAAATGATTATCTGGATTCATTAAGAATTACAGAGATTATGTACAATGCTCCTGGAAAAACAGGAGTTGAATATATCGAGCTAACAAATACTGGAGACGTGCCTATTAATCTGGCTGGAGTCAAATTTGATCAAGGAGCCCCTTTTAACCAACTCATTTTACCTGAATTCTTAATGAGTCCTGGCCAAAGAGTAATAGTTACAAATGACAAGGACACTTTCCAAACTATTTATGGAAATGAAGTGACTGTTGTTACCAATTGGGCTGGTGGTTCACTTTCTAATGGAGGTGAGGAGGTTGTTATTAGGGATCCTGACAACAATGTTATTTTACGATTTGATTATAATAATGCAGGAGGGTGGCCAGATCGTGCTGATGGCGGAGGGAGTAGTTTGGTTGTTCGTGATACTGAAGGTAATTATGATGATGAGAGTAATTGGATAGCAAGTTATGAGTTCGGTGGTTCTCCTGGGAAAGAAAGTCAAAACAGTGAAAATTCATTGGTGATTACTGAAATTTTAAGTCATACCGACCTTCCATTACTAGACACCATAGAAATTAAAAATATTTCCGAAACAGATATTGATCTTTCGGGTTGGTATATTTCTGATTCTGATTCTAATTGGGAAAAGTATCAAATCCCTGAAGGAACTGTTATTCCTGCACAAGGTTTCATTACCTTTAATGAATCGCAATTCAATCCTAATGGCTTATGGAATCCCGATGCTGTTGAGCCTAGAGACTCTGAATTTGCAATTAGTTCCAGTGGTGACCAAATATATCTTATTGAGGCCAAAGATGGAAAACCTCTTTACTACGCTGCAGAGCGCAAGTTTGGAGCTTCTAGAAATGGCATCTCTTTTGGGCAGTATTATAATTCAGAGGGTCAAGAATACTTCACTCCTCTGCAGAATAATTCTCTAGGAACTGGAAACGGTGGTCCGCTTGTTGGTCCCCTAGTGATAACAGAAATAATGTATCAAAATTTGCCTGAAGAAATGAGCTGGATTGAGATCCAGAATATTAGTAGCAGGCCAATCGATTTATTTGATCCTTCTAATCCTCAAAGTGTATGGAAAGTTGGAGGTTTATCATTTCAGATACCTCCCAATCAATCGCTTCCACAAGGAGGTGTTGCGGTGATTGTGAGTGGAGATCCTATTAGCTTCCGCATTAATAATTCTATTCCTGACGAAGTGCCTGTTTATGGACCTTTTGAGGGGAGCTTACAGTCGAATGGAGAAAATATTCGTCTTCAAATGCCCGAACCTGGTGAGCCAGATCCGGAATATATCACAATTGATTCCGTGAGGTACCTTGCCTCAGAAACATGGCCATCACCTGACACGAATTCTGGATACTCGATAGAAAGAGTATTCGTCAACGAGTTTGCCAATGAGCCGAAGAACTGGGAAATATCTGAGAATAAAGGTGGAAGCCCTGGTGTTAGTATATTACCTCCAACGGATTCCAGAATTGATTCTAGTGTCAGCTCCATTTCAACCACTGTGCAAATTGGAGAGAATGCATCTGAGGTAAAATTCGGAATAGCCAATTTTGGTATAAAGAACCTAGAATATACAATTGATATTGAGGATTTAGCATGGATAAGCATTGACCCTTCTTCTGGTACTTCCTCCGGACTAACCGATATCAATGATCATACATTATCCTTTAATTCGAGTAATCTAAATGCTGGAATTTATGAAAGTTCAATCAAGATTTTAAGCGATACTGCCGATAACTCACCTTATGAAATTCCAATTAGATTAGAAGTTATCAGGCCAGATCTGAATTTGAGCCACAATGAAATTACGATTGCGACCAGAGAAGGTCAAAATGCTGAGGATTATTTTATTGATATCAGTAATACAGTTTCTGGAGTTCAGATGAATTATAATTTATCCTCAGATGTTCCATGGTTGAGCTTATCTCCCAGCAAAGGTTCATCATCAAGTGCAACAGATTTTCAAAGGCACGTTCTTACTTTTTCTACCTCTGAGTTACCCAGTGGTTCATATAGTGGAAATATAACTGTCAACGCAGGTAGCGCGGCGGGATCACCAGCAGTCATACCTGTTAACTTGATAATCGCAGATGGCCTCCAATTCTTTATGGATTCTCGTTCAGTTGATCTGGGAACCTTAACTTCATGGCAGAATTCTGGACTGGCTGGGGGCAACTTCAGTCCTGAGTTAGAAGCTCCAACAGTGGAAGAAGTCGGTGGAGTCAGAGCCATCTCTTTCAATGGTGAAAGCGATTGGCTTATTGGTCCTGCAGCACCAGAATCTATCCTTGGAAATAATCCACATACTATAGAAGCGTGGATTTATAATCCCAAAGTTGGTGTTCAGGAATCTATTATATCATGGGGAAGACAGTCCGGGACTTTAGGTGGACTGGTCTCATTAAATCATGGTAGTCAAAATATTTACGGTGGTATAGAGCATTGGGGAGGTGCCTATTCTACGGGTTGGGATAATACTGAAGAAGAGGGCAAGTGGACCCACATCGCATATACTTATGATTCGGCTGGTACTTCTAGGCTTTATCTAAATTCTGATCAAGTTAATGCGATCAACCATGGGCCGCTTAATGTCTATTCGAAAGACACTGCCAACCGATTATTGCCAATAGTTATTGGTGCTCAGAATGAGGGAAATGGAACGCGTAATAATTCTGTTTCAGCTTCACTATCAATTGCCGTTATAAAAGTTTATGACCGTGCGCTAACTCAATCTGGTATTGAAAATAAATATAATGATGAGGCCTCAAACTTTGGGAGAGAACCCACCGTTGATGTTGATAATGATGGCGATGGATTAACTTCATCCCAAGAGCTAGCGCTAGGAACGGACCCAAATGACTCAGATACTGATGACGATGGATTTAATGATGGTGATGAAATTGTTATGGGCACTGATCCCTTAGATTTTAATTCGAGATTACAGATAGAATCTATTACAGGACCAGATAGTGATAAGTTTCTTATCACCTGGTCTAGCATTACCGGTAAGATTTATGTTGTTGAGAAAAGTGTAGACCTTGTTAACTGGACCGAGTTAGGAAATGTTATCGCTGGAGAGGGAAATAAGACGACTTTTTCAGATGCTAATATTGATGGATCAGATAATATTTTTTATCGAATAAAGCTTCTTCAATAAAAAATCCTAATATTGATTTTAGAGTAAATTCTATTCTACTAATAGTCGTTATTACTTTGAGATTGGAATATTTTTTTGATATTCTAAACCCCAAAAATGTGCTTTTCCTTTCAATTGATAAGAGGGTTATGTTTCCTTTTTATTTTTACCGCTATTACAAAAGCTGAAGATGTTTTAAATTCTAAAATCTCAATTGAATGGAAAGATGATATTTTCAGTGTCTTTCATCCTAGTATTCCGGGTGGCAAAATTGATACTTGGTACTTAGAGGCTTATTGTCGACCTGGTTCAACTGACAGAGTATGGGACAAAACGGTTATCGGTCACGAAACAAAAATCGTTCACTCTAATAAAGAGCGCAGTGAATTGAAATTACGTTGTCATCTTAAAGATGGTGTGATCGTTGACCACCACATCAAAGTAGAAAACACAGGTGTTCGATTTGATCTTATCGCTCATAATCCAACAAAAAAAACATCGCAAGCTCACTGGGCTCAACCTTGTATCAGAGTTGGAGAATTTACCGGGCATGGCAAAAATATTACTGATGATAAGTATGCATATATAAAAAAGTGTTTTGTTTTCCAGGATAAAAATTACGTTCCTGACTTCTTACCGACAAAAAATTGGTCAATCAAAGCCAGATACACTCCAGGACAAGTTTGGCGACCCAAGAATATAAATATAAATGATGTGAACCCAAGGCCATTGAACCCAATTGTGCCTTATAAAAATATTATAGGCTGCATTTCAAAGGACCAAAAATGGTTATTAGCTAGTGTTTGGGATCCATGCCAGGAATTATTTCAAGGGGTCATTCGTTGTATACATAGTGATTTTAGAATTGGAGGTTTAGAGCCTGGAGAAAAAAAAGAAATTCGTGGGAAAATGTATCTTATGAAAAATGATATAAATGCCTTTCTTAAAATTTATGATCGAGAATTCCCATCCAATAAGTAAATCGTTAAAACATTGATGAAGACTTTAACAATTGTTAGGCATGCTAAATCATCTTGGAACACAAACCACGAGGATCATGACCGACCACTCAACACTCGTGGGTTGGACGCAGCTCCAAAGGTAGGAGCTGAAATACGGCGAAGGTGTATGGTTCCAGATAGAATAATTTCAAGTACTGCAGTACGGTCGGCGACGACTGCTCAACTTATTGCTAAAGAGATAGGGATTCAATTTTCAGAATTAGTTTATAATAGAGAGCTCTACTTGGCGAATATCTCAGATTATGAGGAAGTCATTAAAAGAACCGAGGAAGACGCTGCAATTGATCATATAATGATAGTTTCTCATAATCCGGGTTCTCATGAATTATCGCATTATCTTGTTAATGATAATGTGATTGATCGATTCATTACCTGCTCTGTAGCAATGATAAAATTGCATATAGATTACTGGGGAGAGATTGATCAAGGTGTGGGAAAATTGGTTGATTTTTTTACGCCCCATGATCTTTAAGTTTTTTAATGATCTTTAGATAATTTTATTAGTCAATACAGACCAGAACATCACTTAGCTCATTTTCATCAGATTCGCCCCGAGGCAAAAGATCTGCCAAGAGGGATCCCGCTTCTTCAATAATGTTAATCATAGTATCAGCTGGGCTTTGTTTTTCTTTTAGTGCAGTGGTTAATTTTTGACAGAGCGATTCTATAGTTTCGATGCCTAAATCTTTCTCGATTTTTTCATCTGCAAGAATGACGGCTCTTTTTTCAAGAAAAGAAATAAAAATTAAAACCCCAGACTCCGATAACGTATGATGAACACGCTGGTCATAAAATATCTGAGAGGCGTTATTAATAACCTCTTCACGCATTTCAGTTTGAGGAGTGAATAATTTTTTTAACCACGCTATTCGGTTAGAAGCCGCTACACCAATTACAAATCCTGCAACGATTGATGTGATCAGATAAAGAGTAAAGGGAATTTGTTGTAACAAATTATCACTCCATGAAGCTACGCCTCCCCTGTCATATTCTGGCATGAAGGCTAAGACGTTAACCATTACGATAATTCCGACAATAAGCCCAATAATATCCTCGGCGCGATCATATCGGCCTGAACTAGTGGTTGCGACAGGAATGATCTCTGCAGACGTTTTTGATTCTGCATCCTGTACGGCCTTAGAAATATTCTTTTTTTCTTCCTCGGTAAAATATTGACTCGCTTTTTTCATTAAATTAAGTGCTGTTATTTATTGAAATTACCAACTTCCTGTTGCGCCTCCGCCACCAGAATAACCGCCGCCGCCAAAAGAGCCGCCAGAATAGCCGCCGCCAGAATAGCCGCCACCGCCGCCGCTACTGGAAGCCATCGCTTTTAAAATAAAAAATATTATTCCAAAAACCCCTGCCCATAGTACCCATGCCCAACCGCTCTGGCCACTTCTTACTAAGGATATGATAGTAAATATTCCTAGCACTGCGAGGCCGATATAAAGCAAATAGTTTGGCTCTCTATCCCCAATTTGGTGATAACGTTCTCCCTCATAACTGCCTCCGACTTGAATATTTTCACCTTGTGTCAGCATGCCAGCAAGGCTTTCAAAGCCATTTTTGATGCCCTCTGAGAAATTACCTTGTTTAAATTTTGGAACAATTACTCTGTCCATTATTTGCTTACAGACACCGTCTGCCTGTCGCCCCCAACCAGCTCCAAGCTGAATTCTTGCCTTTCGGTCGCCCTTTGAAATGAGTAAGAGTATACCTCTATTGAGTGTCTCAGGATCAATACCTTCAATTTCCACGGATCCTATTTCCCATTGATCAAATAAGAAATGGGCAAAGGTTTCTATTCTTAAAGTTTTACCTTTATCTAAATGGTCTGCCATTTTATTGATGGTGACCACAATAATAGGGTTGCCTGTCTGTGTTAGGATTTTGTCGGCAGCCTGCTTGATTTCTTGTTGGTGATTTTCATCAATCAATCCAGCCAAGTCTTGTATAAATTCTCTTTGCCCAGGTTGAGGAATGTCATAAATAAAAGCCTTACTTTGTGTGGCATTTAAAAACAGCGCCCCCAGAAATATCAAAAGTTGAAGAGTAATCTTTCTCATAATCCTTTCGCTAATTATTTTAATCAGTAAAAGGAGTATGTCTTAAGATAACTTCTGTGTGAAGGTTTTTTTTGATATTGTTAGATTTTATAGGCTTTTTACCAGTTTTTACGTATCCCAATCCAATTAATTCACTATCTGTTTTACAAACACTGGTAACTTCGCCGATCTTTTTATTTTCATCGTCAAGTAATTCCCAACCTGATTCCGGTGTTGGTCCTTCGGAAAATGTTAGTCCTACTAACAAGCGACGAACTCGGCCAACGCTTTTAAGCCTTGAAATAATTTCTTGCCCAACATAACAGCCCTTGTGGAAATCAACACTTTTTCTTTCAAGCAGGGCCTCTTGCGGAAGAGTGTTAGAATTTAGCTCATAGCCCCATGCAGGCACGCCTTGTTTTATTCGATATTCTTCTAAGCTCTTATCACTCATCCAATCCGAACCCTCAATCAGATCTCCAACCTTTATCCAACGGTCGACTCCGTTACAGCAAAAACGGTTTGAGAGCATTAGGTTATCATCATCATGCCCTAAATCATGAATTAGCTGATAATCCTCGGTAATATCAAAAATTTCAACATCATCTGAAATGATATACTTAGATAATCGCATCATAAGCATTTCTCTAACCTCTGGATCTGCATCAATTAAAAGAGATTCACTACTCGTATCTTCGCTAATCCAGATAAGCCCTTCGAGTTTACCCTTGGCTGTAGTTACGCAGGCAGAAATAGTCTCCTTGCTTGAGACTTTACGAACGTCATTACTAACCTGACCATTTAGATATCGTACTCTATCCTCGCCTGTTACACGAAACTTAGCGCGTTTGGATAGATCAACCGACTTCATTGAGATTGATGACTTTTAGTCGGTAAAGTTTCGATAAACCACAGAATAATCTTCGTCGTCACGATTTTTTTCCATCTGTGATTGCATGCTATCGGCGGCTGCTTTGAGGACAGGAAGACTAATGCCTTTGTTATCTGCCATGCTAAGGCCGAACTCTGCATCCTTAAGCATATTTTTCAAAGAGAAGTGAGGCTCATAGTTGCCCTCAAGCATAGTGGGTAATTTCATGTTTGTGAGGCCAGACGAACATGCGTTGACGGTCATTGCTTCTAACATTTTTTCTAGTTTGACCTCACCGACTTTGCATACGGCGAGAGACTCAGCCAGTATTGCAACTGTTGTTGCCGAGATCATGTTCGTGGCGATTTTAAATACGGTTGCAGTGCCGATTTGACCAAGATGCGTAATGCTATTGGAGCTATCCGTTAACAGTGATTGAGACTGTTGAAGAATCTCTTCATCACCACCCACATAATAGTTGAGCAATCCAGCCGCTGCTGCATCGCGACTGCCGGTAAAAGGACAATCTAGAAACGAGGCTCCGAGGGATGTAATTTTTTCATGAGCCGATTTTGTATCTTCTAAAGAAATAGTCGCGTGATTAATGATTACATGGTCAGGTGTTAATTCTGACTTAAAATTATCAATTATTTCATGCAGTGCATTTCCGTCCCTAACAAAGATTTGAATGAAATGAGATTTTTTCAACACCTCAGCAGGTGAGCTTAGACTATTTTGATCCTTGCCTTCGGTTCTATTCCAGACTGATACCTCCCAACCCTTTTTTTTCAGGGTTTCAGAAATCCTGCTTCCAATGATTCCAAGGCCAATGATTCCAACGCGTTTCGTGTGTTCTGCCATATTAACTATACTTAGACACAATTTAAATCCTAACAGATTTAATAAAGTGAGATCTTAACCCGGGCCTTTTTATAAATAAGAACTGAAATAAATTACGAAATTATTTCTTAGATTCCTTTTTCTTGGGATCTATCAGTTTAGTTTCACCCGTTGCTTTACCAGTTTTAGGGTCGACCGGTGTGACTTTAATTTTGCCACCTTTTTCTTTGGGAAATTCAACGGCAACTGGAGGAGTTGTGGCAGTAATTGGCTTTCTTGGCTTTGCTCCTGTTGATGATGGGCTAACTTTTGTGCCTGGTCTCACGGTAGGGACTCGAGAAGGAGTCGGTGTGATTTCAACGAGTTCCATTTCGAAAATAAGTGTTGAGTTTGGCCCGATAGGGGGACGCCTTCCTAGGTCGCCATAAGCAAGGTCTGATGGAATGAAAAGTTTCCATTTTGAGCCAACGGGCATAATTTGGAGAGCTTCTGTCCAACCTTTGATGACGCCACGCACACTGAACTGGCGGGGTGTCGTTCCTTTGGTCTCATCAAACACGGTGCCATCAAGCAATGTACCTTTATACCTAGCCTTAATTCTATCGGTCGCCTTTGGTATTGCTCCATCCGCTGCTTTGAGGATTTGGTATTGAAGGCCACTTGGTAATGTTTTGACTCCCTGCTTTTTTCCGTTCTCGGCCAAAAACTTTGCTCCATCTGCTTTATTCTTAGCAGCGAGTTTATCCCATGCTTCGAGAGTTTCTAAACCGAATGCTTGCATTTGTGATTTCTTTCTTGAGATGGCCTGTCTTTCAGCACTAAACGCACCAAGGATTCTTTGCTTATCTTCATCAGAATAATTGATCTTTTTACCAGCCACGGCAGCTTTGAATCCTTCGATGAACTGTTCAACCTCAATACCTAGCTCAGCAGTTTTCATATTTGATCCAATGTCTGCACCTATAAGATAGCTGACAATTTTCATGTCTTTGTGCTCGTTGGTTTCTTTAGTACTTTCCGCTTTGGCTTTGTCAGCTTGAGCCGAAAGATTGAAAATTAGGGCAAGGCCTATAAATGAATGTAACAAGAGTTTCATGATTTGAGGTTTTTTGAATTATATTGAGGGTCTGCATCTTAACCTATTCGATCCGAGAATCAATGCTGTCTTGATGCATATTTTATAGATGAAAAACCCACTTTTTAATTAAAATATTTACGTTACACTTGGTAGAAATGAACATAAAAAAACATTACTTTTTAGGGCTTTTTGCAATATTTTTTGGAGTTTTGAATACTTATGCTGAGCCTCCAATTATTAAAATCGGCGAGGGTATCGGCCAAGGGAATCCTCTTAACTTTACGCAATTTGAACCATTTATTGCAGAATATTCAGGTTTTAAGACCAATGGCAGCAATAATGATTTATGGGTTGGTTTGGTCCAAGATAACACTTTTATATGGTCTCAAGAATACAAAGGTAAGATAGATTCAAAATATTCAATTGAGTTCGGCTTAAAAAGACCGATTCCTCCAGGATCATATCAACTCGTATGGCAAGACAATAGAAGAGACGAAGCAGGCAGAAAAAATATTGTAGTCGCCCCAGCACCTGACTCTGACAGTAATACCACTTGGACAGTGCTAATCTACGGCCATGGAGATAGTAATTTAACTCTAAATCTATTGGAGGATATAAATGAAATGATCACGGCCGGTGGAAGTGACAACTTTAAAATCATTCTGCAAGCCGACTTTGATTCATCTGAGAAAGAAGCATTTCAGGGATCAGAGTACCCCGTAGAGTATAGGGATAAAGTCACTAGAATTGTTTTTGATGGTAATGGGGTCAATTTTGCAGAAGTTTTGCCAGAGCAGGATTTAGATGACCCTAATGTGCTTGCAGATTTCTTAGATTGGTCGCTAAAGAATTTTCCATCTGACAGGCGGGGTCTTGTTCTTTGGAATCATGGCGGACAATGGGAAGGTTTTGGTGGGGATAATCGAGACGGTAAGGGTTCACTACGAGGAGTTTCTATGTGGACCTCCGATATCAGAGACGCCATCAAAAATACTTTAAATTCAAATAATAAACCAAAGTATGATTTTATAAGTTTTGATACTTGTCTCATGGGTGGCGCTGAGCAGTTGGTAGATTTTTATGACCTTTGTGACATATACATAGCCAACCCTGAAATCGATTATGGAGATGGCTGGGACTACGCATCAACCATGGCCTATTTGCGAAGCAAGCCCGATTTGAGTATGACTGAATTTGCAAGTGTCGAGAGTGGATTTTGGGATTTTCATCACCAACAGCAATCAGACAAGGGGTTCAAAGTTCATGTTGCTTACGATATGAATTTATTTGCTGATTATAATCAAAAAATGAAAGCCTTTACCCGTGGCCTTGTTGAATCAATTCAGAATGGTAGTATTGATTTATCTTCTTTGGCTAGGCTCAGAAGAGAATCTATTCCATACAGTTTAAATAGTCCCAGAGTTGGTAAGTCCACTGTGACTGATTATATCGACATTGGTAATTTTGCCGCTGACCTTTCTTCAAAAGTTGACGGCCCAATGAAATCTATTTCTATGGATCTGGTTGATGCTATCAATAATCTCATTATTGCTAAATCATTAGGTACCGAGCGCCTAAACGCTGTCGGTCTATCCATTTACTATCCAATTAGTGGAAAATATAGTCAGATCTATAGTGCGGATGACACTTGGACTATTAAAGGAAAAGAACATAGGATAAGGCAGAATTTTCTTAAGGATGAATTTGGTGGAGCTGATTGGAAAACTTATCTTTCTGCCGTGCAGGGTCTCAATATAAATGATATTGCTCCTCCAGTGATTCAAACTCCAGAGCCGAGTTCAACAGTTGGTTTAGTGGAAGGTCCCATTTCTGAAGAGATTGACGAAAATACCAATCTTGTTGCATCTGGTAATAGTCCTGCAGTTTTGAGTTTTGAAGTTACAGAGGGTGATGATGCTTACTCTGCTAGAGCGGCGCTAGTAACCAATGAAACCTTTGAAAATTCTGAGCAGTATATTTTCTTAGGCGAGATTGGAAGTGGTATTCTTGATGGAATAGGCAAGTACGACTTTGAATGGGATTCAAAAATGCCGATGATCTCCCTAATTGATTCTCAGGATCAAGATCCAGTTTTTCTAGGAGGATACTCATGGGAACCTGGTTCTAACATTCATATCAGTTTTGCAGATTATTTGGCTCCTGGTGCAGACGACGTTGATTCATTGATTGTTTTTACGGCCTTTGATGAAAATGGTAACGGTGTTGTGGATACGGTACTTGAGGATACTATTGATACTGACGGCCTAGAGGCGTATGCCTTATCTCCCAGAGAGTATGCTAGAGGCTTTGAACCTGGAGGCGTCATATTTCCCGCCTATTACACCGAGACCTATGAGGATGGAGAATATTATTCGGGGTTCAATTCCTTTGAGGATATAAGAATTGTAATTCCAGAGAACGGGACTGATGGGCTACAATTGAATCGGCAAAAAGTGGAAAACGGTGACTATGGAGTGGTGGTACAAACGTATGATTACTTTGAGAATGAGAGTGATCTCATTACTTTTTTAGTCAATGTCTCAGATGAGAAAGTTGGGCCAAAACTCCCTGAATTGAATATCTCAAGGCAAGATCAAAGCATCATTGTTTCTTGGTCATCTACTTCGGAGGGATTTACTCTTCAAGCGACTACCAGTTTAAAGCTTTCGGAGTGGGAAAATGTCGATCCGGATTTGGTTGATCAAGTTGATGATCAATTTGTCTTGAGTTTGTCGGATAGTGAATACCGCTCTTTGTTTTTTCGTTTATCTTCCACTACTCCATAAATTTTTTGAATCTCATTAAATGATCTATTGGAGGATAGTAATCTTATTTTTTTTGGGCCTATTGGCCTGCTCTGTTTTTGCGGATTTGCCGACTGCGCGTGAGTCAGATAAAAGATTGCAGTCTGAAGGTAAGGGTTGGAGACTCGAAAAAGCTCAAATCATTAACTCTAAAATCCCAAGGATCTTGTTGATTGGAGATTCGATTCTTAATGGCTATGCTCGGCAGGTAATTAAAAAACTTAATGGCAAGGCATATGTTGATATGTGGGTAAACCCATATCATCAATCTGAGAATCTCAATAAGGTTTTAGATAGAGTGTTATCCCAAGGGCCGTATGATTTAATTCATTTTAACGTAGGCCTACACGGTTGGCAGGAGGGTAGAATAAAGAAGGGGACCTTTATTCCTCTTACAAGAGACTATGTTAAAGTTATCAAATCAAGATACCCTAAAGCAAAATTAATTTGGGCAAATTCTACCCCAGTCACTGAGAAAAATAATGTTGCTGCTCTTGATTCAGAAATTAATCCTACAATCATTGAGCATAATAGAATGGCTAAGTTGGTCATGGATGAAATGAATATTCCAATTAATGATTTTTATGAATTATTGGATAGAAATAGAAAACTAGCGAAGGGTGATCGCTTTCATTGGACTAGACCCGCGTATGATTTATTGGCAGATATGGTTACCCAATCAGTTCTTCGCGAAATAAACTAACAAAATAGTTCAATTCATATATAAAAGTAATTAGTCACATATCCATGTGCATAAAAAAAGATTGGAATGTTGAAAAAGAATCGCTTCATCAGTTGCATCGTGAACTGACTGGCAGTTCCAACAACTTACCTGATGTTTCGTGGCCGTTTTCATTTCCCTATGAACATCTTTTTAAGAATCCGAAGATGGAAAAATTCTTATCTGAATTGAAAAAGGCCTATGAAATAAAGGAAAAGGCAGAAGATCAGCTCTTACTAAAGTTGTGGAATTTGTTGCCTAAAGATTCACCTTTAAAGGGATTGGGTTCTGAAAAATTTTATCGCTTTTGGAATCGTTTAAATCGTGACCCTATTCAATTAGCCGTGGTTGATTCTAAGTTAGATACTGTTCATTCCATGATATTGGCCGATCATTTTTCAGCTCATGGATTTAACCCTAAGAGTGACCGGTTCCATATCTATAAAGAACATGTCAATTGGATCATGCAGGGATCCAATCAAAGATATTTAGAGCTTTGGTCCAAAGATTTTATTAAATGTAAAAATCACGCTAAAAAACCCGACCATGACCTTTTAAAAATCATTTCCACTTTCAAATCAATATGCATCAACTGGGATGGATCTACGTTGGAAGATTGTCCAGATACTAAAAATGTCATGAAGGAAATCCTTCATAAAAATAGAGAAGAATTAGAAAATTTTCTAAATTCTAATGATGAATATGGTTGGCAGAAAAAAATGAAAATGGCTTCAAATTTTGTTCCAATTATTTACTAACAACCTCTATTGAACCCCAGTACCCGAATTCATTTCTCCAGTCATTAGCTCTGTTTTCGATGACTATTGGAATCTTTTTCCCGGCATAGTCAGAGAGGTCTAGATTCAATTCGAGCCACTGGCTCCGGACCGCTGTGTAACCAACGATTTGATCGTGGATTACTTTTCCATCAGCCTTAACACGAATCTGCCAGTCTCCATGAGCATGATAACTTGCTTTAACTTTTAGTGATGTTTTTTTGCCGGTTGGCACTTCAAGATCGCGATAAATCTCACAAGGGACGGTCTTGTCTTTTGGGTGAGTTTGGACAGCTATCTCATTACGGAAACTTTTTATTGGTCTCACTCCGCCTTCTCCCACGTTTCTTACATTAAAGCCAGGTGCAATTTTTTGAATGTGCTTTTGCCATGAAGGATCTGGGCCTGATTTCTTGGCGGTTTTTGTTGCAGCCATTCTTCTTGGAACAAGTTCCTTAAGCAGTGGTATTTGACCTGTAACGGCGAGAGTTAAAGCTTTTTCAGAATGGTCTGGAACCATCGGCTCTAGTGCATACCACAGCATATTTGGAAGGTTGTGATCTTTGACATCTTTTTTGTGTTTTACAAGTTCCTCAAGTATTGGCCAGCGATCATTGAACTGAATTCTCTGAGCAGCTGATGCCAAGTATAAACGAACAACAGCTGATGGATCTTCTTTTGCCATTTTTTTGAAGTTCTCTAGAGCTTCATCACTTGGCTTGCGATCCTCGCATAATAACTGAATGGTCCAAGCTCGCACGTATTCATCTTCATGGTTTAAAAGTTCTATTTTCCTTTTTTCTGTCAATAATCCCGTGACGTGTGCAGCCCATAATGCACGAAGCTTTTTTCCTGACGTTTTGGCACTACTTGCTAATTTGAGTAGGCTGTTTCCTACCAACTCTTTATCCAAAATTCCTTCAGACGCTCTATGATGAAGGATGACTCTGGCATGTCTAACGTACCAGTCGTTTGAGTGATTTTGCATATCCGCAAGCTCTTGGTCTGAAAGCTTTGATAAGTTGGGACGCTTGATTTTTTTTGCGTTCTTTGGCATGACGCGATATATGCGTCCACTGTCTGGAAAATTAATGGCATTTCCACAGATGTCAGTGTCGTGCCAATCAAGAATATATACGCCTCCGTCCGGCCCAATCTCTAGACTGAAACCCACCCAAGCAAGGTCATTGATGGGTAAAAAGGCCGAATGATGTTTACCGATATATCCTGAGCCACTTCGTTCCATAAAATCGATAAGAACTTCATGCTGGTGAATATTACACTTAAATAATTGATCTCGATAAGATGAAGGAAACGTGTCAGCTAGATAAAACCTGGCACCACCATGTGCTGATAGATGGTGATGATCTGCAACCGTTTCAATAGGTTTGTAAACGTATGGATTCTTGTGAGGTTTACTTTGCTTGGTAAAATATCCTCCTTGAACAATGTGAAAAAGGTGAGGGATAACACAGCAACTAGCAAAACCCTGACCCACATCATTAAAATCAAATCCCCATGGATTGGATAAACCATGACCAAAAACCTCAAATTCTTTTTTAACTGGGTGAAATCTCCAAATACCACCATCTATAAATTTTCTCTGATCTTTGGGCGTTCCCGGCTTGCCAACATAAGACTGAGTGAAAACACCATGGCATCCATATAGCCATCCGTCAGGACCCCAAATAAAACTATTTAAGGTTTCATGCCGATCTTGTATTCCCCATCCGTCTAAGAGTATTTGAGGTTCACCGTCAGGCTTGTCGTCTCCGTCATTATCAGGAATGAATAATAAGTTAGGAGGAGTTCCAACATAGACACCTCCGAACCCGGTAGCAATACCTGAGGAGAACGGAAGCTTATCGGTAAATAGTTTTTTAGTATCAAAAACGCCATCACTATCAGTGTCCTCAAGGATCTGAATTTTAGTTCCAATACCTTTCTTATGAGAACGTCTGTTCACGTAGTTACCATTTTCTACTGTCCACACCCTACCCCTGTCATCAAAGCAGAAAGCAATAGGTTCAGCGATGTCAGGTTCTGACGCGTAAATTGAAACTTCGAATCCTTCAGGGATAGACATTTTGGCCACGGCCTCCTTGGGTGTGAGAAAAGGGGCATTTGGATCAAGTACTCTATAAACCGGATTTTTTTTCTTCTTTTGAGCTGAAGCAAAGGTGATTAGCAACGCAAAACATAGCAAGTTTGTTATGAGATTTTTTATTTTCATTATTTTATTTTCTTGGTCTGTGCTTCTTTTTGCCAATAGTCAACGAAGGCGAAAATGTTTTATTATTCAGGTATTCGATAATTCCAAATTGTATAAATTAAATTTCTAATTTTGATCATTCATCTTCTTAAAATTTTGTGGACATAGTCTCCACAATATTGACGATGAACGCTAACATCTTAAGTAATTTCAGTACATCAAAATTTGGCTAAATAGTACTCAACTCAGTGTGATTATTTTTAACGGGGTTGGTCCTTTTGATGGTTTTTCCAATTTCTCCATTGTTTTTCAACAAATGCTTTATCGTGTTTTCCAGAGTACACTACCAGTCGATGCTTGAAGATTTTACTTTTCCCCTGTTCTATTTTCAAGTCATCTCTGCGTGCGCAAGCCGGTCCAACACCAAATTGGCCATCAATCCGCCACAAGTTTGGAAATCCATCATTTGAGGGGTGATCGAGGATAACTATCCTGCCCATATCATCAAGGCCAGATATTTCCATTCCAATATCAACCCAATACGCACTCTTACCCTCGCCGGTCTGATTTTGATCACCCTTAGAGTTGAAAGTTTCTGCCTCAATATTTCGTTTCCATGGCATTCTTAAAAAAAGGCCACCATAATTATATTTTGATATTGTAATTTCTGCATTTGCATGACCTATCCATTCTAAATCGAGAGTAATATTACCATCACTTGTTAGTTCCATTAACCAAGACTGTGTTTCTGTCATCATTGATGCACCTTTATCATCCAACATTTCATAACTTGTTGACCATTCCACTCTCCCGTCTGCTCTCTTTAAAACATTTGCTGATTTCTTTCTCCAATACTTTGAGCCTGGATTATGAAAGTAATCTCGTCCATTTACTCTGGTTAACCCCCAATAAAGGCCAGTCTGATGTTTGTGATGGCCGGGGCTATATTGAGTTAAAATGCCTATTCCATTGGATCCATGAATGGGATGTAGATAAGGCCTGAAACCTTCTCTTATATTTTGAGTCACTAATAATTTTTTGGTTTCACCAATAAAAACTCTTATTTTTTCATCATCTTTCTTTATCGATAGGGTGTTATTAGCTTCAAGAGACAGTGAGAGATATAAGAAAATAAGTAGTATTTGACTAATTTTTATTATTTTTAAGGATTTCATGCTTAGAAAATAAAATAGCTTCAATTAAGTCTTAGCAAACTGGTAAATTTAACTAGTCTAGTACCCTCTCCACAACGTTAATGTATTGATAAGTTAAATTTTTTTAATAATTATCAAATTTTACGATAAAATAGGTTATATTTTCATTAACTTGGAAGTTTAATTTTGTTACTAAATGGTATAATATTGTTTATAGAATGATAATATTCCCTGATCATTTTTTCCGTTGCACCACAGTTGTCGTTTTCACGTCAACCGTCTTGGCTTTGCCAATTTTTTCAAAAGATAAGATTACCGAGATCAATGAGACCACCAAAAATCATTGGTCACATCTTCCGCTAAAGTCACCTTCGGTGCCAACAGTTGAGAATCTCAACTGGGTGAAAAACCCGATTGATTCGTTTGTTTTATCCAAGCTTACCAATAATGGGCTAACCCCAAACCCTGAAGCAGACAAGACCGAATTGGCTAGAAGAGCCTATCTCAACCTGACCGGCCTAGCTCCTACACCTGAACAAGTCTCAAAATTTGTTGAGGACGATTCCCCAGACGCCTGGGAAAAGCTTGTTAATATGCTTTTAGATTCACCACAGTATGGTGAAAAATGGGCGCGACACTGGTTGGATGTTGTGAGGTATGCAGAATCTAACGGTTTTGAAAGAGACTCAAACAAACCTCATATTTGGCGTTATCGAGATTGGGTAATTGATGCCTATAACAACGACAAGCCCTACGACAGATTTATCATGGAGCAAATTGCTGGGGATGAACTTGACGATTCAGATCATGAGTCAATGATCGCTACTGGTTTTTTTAGATTGATGCAATGGGACGATGAGCCCGTAGACAGGTTACAAGCACGTTACGATGTGCTTGATGACATCGTTAGAGTCACTACCGAGGGTTTTCTTGGTATGACGCTTGGATGCGCGCGTTGCCACGACTCTAAGGTCGACCCAATTAAACAAAAAGATTACTTCAGCTTTATGGCTTTTTTCAATGGTGTCACCAATAATGATAAGGGTCGTGGAGTTGTAGTTGATTTAAATCAGTTGGGTGATCCTAAGAAAAGAGAGGAACAACAGAAAGTTCGTCAGAACAGAATAACCGATCTTTCAAACCGTATTGCTGCTATAGAAAAAATAGCCAAAGTTCGTTTTGCCAAATTAGATACTAACCTCAAGGTACATAGTGCGAAGCAATCCTCACATTCTAGTGAAGAAAGCGTACTCATTTCTAATTATCGAAAACGTGAACAAAAGTGGTTCTATACAACAGAAAAACCTGCAGACGATTGGTCGGCGGTTGGATTTCGAGCCAAGGAGGCAAATTGGAAACTTGGCTCTGCTCCGTTTGGAGGTCCTGTACCTAATGAAAAGGGAAAAACCCCATGGAATACATCAGACATTTGGCTTCAGACAAGTTTTCAGCTCACCTCAATTCCCAAGGCTTTAAGAATGCAGATTTACCATGATGAAGATACTGAGATTTACTTAAATGGCCAAGAAATTGCATCTACTGAGGGTTTTGTAACTAAATATGTGGATGTCCCACTAGATCAAAGCGCTTTATCTGCACTGCAAACGGGTCGCAATGTGGTTTCGGTTCACGTTAACAACAAAGGCGGCGGCCAGTTCTTTGATTTAAGCCTAGAGGCAAAATCTGACGAGGCCGCGCCTGTTGAAATTGCTAAACTCATTGAAGATCGGGGTACTGAAATTTTCAGCGAAGATCAGATCAATACCTACAGAAAATTTGTAATTGATCTTAAGAAGCTCAAGACTCCTCAGGCCAAAGGGCCCTTGCAGGCAATGGTTGTCAAAGAATTTGGCACCAACGCTGAGCAAATGCACGTTCACTACAGAGGTAATGCTAACGTAAAAGGTGACCCCGTTGATCCTGGATTTCCTCCCATACTATCAGATATCAAACCTCAGATCCCTTCACCCAAGCCAGGTCAAAAAACAACTGGCAGAAGAACTGTTCTTGCCAAATGGATGACAGATCCTAAAAATCCTAGAACTTCCCGCGTAGCCGTTAATAGAGTATGGCAAAATCATTTTGGCAAAGGTATTTGTGCCAGTAGCAGTGATTTTGGTTATCTTGGAGATGAGCCAACACATCCTAAACTTTTAGACTGGTTGGCTACAGAATTTGTGGAAAAGGGATGGAGTGTTAAAGAGCTTCAAAGAATGATAATGTTCTCAAACACATATAAAATGTCATCAAGGTCCCAAGAAGATGGCTTGGCAATGGATCCCCAAAATAAACTGCTTTGGAGATTTAATATGAGGAGAATGAGCGCTGAAGAAATTCGTGACAATATATTATCTGTGACAGGTCAACTCAATCTCAAAATGGGTGGTGAAAGTTTCTATTCCAAACTAGACGAGGCTGTTTTAGCGACTTCATCAACCAAGGGTGGCAAGTGGGGTAATTCCTCTCCTGAGGAAAGAAACAGAAGAGCTGTTTACATCAAAATTAAGCGTTCCTTAAAAGACCCAATGCTGCAAGGATTTGATTTTGCGGATACCGATGCTCCATGCCCTCAGAGATTTACGACTACGGTGGCAACTCAGGCTTTGAATTTGCTTAATAGTAACTTCGTCAACGATAAGGCGGCAATTTTCGCCAAGAGACTCGAGGACGAGGTGGATGGAGATATAACCGATCGCATCACTCGAGGGTTAGAGATAGTGACATCAAAACCTGCAAATCCTAAATCGGTCGAAATTGCCCGCGAGATGGTCAAAACCCTCAAAAACGACCATGGTTTGGATGAACAATCTGCTCTTCAGAGGTTTTGCTTGGTGGCTTTAAACATGAACGAGTTCATATTTGTTGATTGATTGGATTTAAATATTGAAAAATTATCTTTTTAGAAACTATAGATTATGAAATTACCACGTAATACATTCTGCGGACAAGTTAACCGCCGTGAGTTTATTCACAACATTGGTGGTGGATTCGCCTCAACCGCACTCACTGGCATGCTTGCAGGGGATGGTTTTTTTAATAAGGCTTCCGCTACCACAGGAAATCCATTATTTCCGAAACCTCAGATGATGCCTGCAAAAGCAAAATCTGTGATTTTTCTTTTTATGTATGGCGGTCCAAGTCACGTTGACACTTTCGACTATAAGCCTGATCTCTACCCACTCGATGGAAAAACCATTGACGTTAAGACCTTTGGACGTGGAGGTAAGAAAAATAAAGGCAGGGTGGTTGGACCGAAGTGGTCTTTTAAGCCCTATGGACAATCTGGTAAAATGATTTCTGATCTTTTTCCACACCTTGGAACATGCGTAGACGACATTGCATTTGTTAATTCAATGACAGCTGATTCGCCTATTCATGGATCGGCCATGCTGATGATGAACAGTGGATCACTTATCAGTGGAAAACCATCCCTTGGCTCCTGGATCAACTATGGTCTTGGCTCTGTAAATCAAAATATGCCAGGTTATGTTGTAATGTTGGATCAGACTGGAGGACCAATTTCTGGAGCCAAAAACTGGACATCAGGGTACATGCCGGCCTCCTACCAGGGAACTGTTTTTCGTTCAAAGGGTGATCCGATTTTGAACCTCCAGCACTCCAAGGGTATGTCCCGTAACGAACAGAGGCAGGTAATTACTTCTTTGAATCAGTTGAATTCTGAACATCTCAAGGGAAGAGAGGATAATTCAGACCTGAGTGCTAGGATTGCAAGTTATGAACTAGCATATAACATGCAGTCCACTGCGCCAGAGGCAATTGATGTGGATAGTGAACCACAATACGTAAAAGATCTTTATGGTTTGGATGGATCTCAAACAGATGATTTTGCGAGAAAATGTATCCTCTCAAGACGTCTTGTTGAAAGAGGGACTAGATTTATCCAGATTTATTCAGGAGGAGCTCATAACGACTCTAATTGGGACGCTCACGGTGATCTTAGGAAAAATCACAATTACCACGCCGGTAGAACAGACAAACCGATTGCAGGTTTACTCAAAGATCTCAAACAAAGAGGACTTTTGGAGGAAACTCTTGTTGTTTGGGGGGGTGAATTTGGTCGCCAGCCTACCGCGGAATATGCCAAAGGCACTGGTCGTGATCACAATAGTTTTGGTTTTACTATGTGGATGGCCGGTGGAGGCGTTAAAGGGGGGGTCAGTATTGGTCAGACCGATGATCTTGGAAGTAAATCTGTCGAAAATCCGTACCACGTGAAAAATTTACATGCCACGATACTCACACTGATGGGACTCGATCCAGACAACTTGAGCTACTTCTACAATGGTCTTGATCAAAAGCTTGTTGGTGTAGAAGGTGCAGAGCCTATTTATCAAGCTCTAGCCTAGCATAATACCGCTGACGTAGCAGCTTGAGGGTATCGTGACCATTCCAAACCTTGATAGTTTAGGTATTGGAAAACGTAAGCGCTATCTAGTAGGAGTTTCAGGTGGCCGTGACTCTATTGCTTTGTTGCATTGGATGAAGTACGAGATTGGCTGCAAAGATCTTATTGTTTGTCACCTAAATCACTCATTGAGAGGCAGAGAATCTGGGTCGGATTCACGATTCGTCAGAAACCTTGCCAAGTCATATGGCTTTCAATTTGAGTGTGAGAAAAAAGATGTTCTTGCGCTATCTAAAAGTAAAAAGATATCCATTGAAATGGCAGCAAGAGAGGCCAGGATGAATTTTTTTGGGCGTGCTGCGTCAAAGTGGCGATGTTCACGAGTGGTTTTAGCTCATCATGCTGATGATAACGTTGAGACGATATTGATGAATTTATTTAGAGGTTCCGGCAATTTGTCAGGGATAAAAGAAAAATCTATAATTTCAACGAATAAGAAAAATATTTTTATTTACCGTCCATTTATCCAAATCTTTGGGGATCAAATTGATAAATATGTCAAAGATCATTCACTAAATTTTAGAAAAGATTCAAGTAACGATAATGATGAATATTTACGTAATAGAACTCGAAACAAAGTCATTCCGTACTTAAAAAAAATTTACCAAAAGGATATCAGAAAAACTATTTTGCGATCCTCAAATATCGCTGCGCTTGAATCTAATTTTATAGACGAATTATTGTCAGGTCCAGAATTTTCGTGGACTAATGAAAGACAATTGTCGGTTCCGAAACTTAAGAAAACCAAAACTGTATTACGCTCAAGAATAATATTGAATTGGCTTAAAGAACATTCGGTTTCTAATATTGGAAACGCTGAAGTTGATCTAGTTCTTAAACTATTAAATGAAAAAGATCCTGCTAAAATTAATTTACCAAAAGGCAAATATGTTCGCAGAAGAAATAAATTAATTTTTATCGAGTAGTCATTTTTTTGATTGGCCAATTCAAATGCTTCTGGAGAAACTTAAATGTCCCTTTTGCATTAATAGTGTGAGGTCCGACGAACCATTCAATTTCTGTTCGATCTCCAATACCAAGTTTTGCAGAGTAAAGATTTCTGACTTTGGCATATTCGTGGGCTACTGTTTCGTCAGGTGCCACTCCATCAAAATGTCCACGTTCTACCATGAACGGTCTGGGTGCAATTAATGCCGCCATTTCGAAATAGTTAAATGTACTTCCTAAATCCCATTCAAATATTTCATACTCACCCGTCCAGACGTAGCTGTACTTTGAAAGGGTAGAGGCATTTTTCCAAACCCACTCGTTAAAGTCTGCTGAACAAATTGATAGGCAGTAGTTATTAACAAGAGGTGGAATCCTCATAGCAGATTTACCGCCATATGAAAGTCCATAAAAGGCGATCCGGTTTTTATCAGTAAAATCCAAGGACCCTAGCCAGTCTGTTATTTGTTGGTGCTGAGGTACCATAATGGAAAAAAGGGTTTTACCTATTGCATTTGCCTTAAATTGCAGCCCTCTAAATCTGTCTTGAAATATATAAATGTTTTGAGGCGCAAACGTCACAAACCCAAGCTTTGCAAGCTCGGTTGAAAATGCCTTGTAGTAATGATATTCTTTTTTCCCTATCGTAGATTGTGGTCGTCCTTCAAGTCCGTGCTGACAGACGACTACAGGTCTTTGATCGCCATTCTGTATACCTTTTGGGATGGTTAGAATACCGTAAGCAAATAAATTATCTGATCCGCCGTAAACATCGATTACGACCTCATAAGAAGTAAAGAATTCGGTTTCATTCAAGAGTCTAGTTCTTGGATTTGGGTCAGCATATTTGTCTTTGAATAAGCCAATCACTTCTTCCCCAAAATATTTTCTGTAAGGCTCCATGCTTTGCTCGAATTTCTTCAATGATGAGGTGTCCATTTTTGAAAGAAACTCTTTTCTCAGTTCTGTACTTTTGGCGAGTAATTGTTGGTTGTGTCTATCTATTTCGTCGAAAGCTCTTTGTTGAATGTCACCTAATTGATCCACTGGAAGCGTCATAGGTTCATGTGCATTAACCTTGTGCTCAAGGTAATCATTAATATCTCCCGCCGACAACCCGGCTCTTTTTATTTCATATTTTACATTTTCTGATTTAAAGCTTGGTAATTTCCCTGGCTTTCCTCCTGTTCCTCTAGGAGTTTCAATATTAAGAGGTTTAGAGGGCTCAATGATCAGCTTGCGTGGTAGAATTAAGCGTGCAATTTCGGCATCACCAAAATGATTTAGTAATCCAAAAACATTCCTATAAGCTGGTTCATCCCATACACGCTCTCTTGGGCCAAAGTGCCCAATAACCCAAGCTTTTTTTATTCTTTCATCAATTGCAGATGAGTACATCGAAATTAGTCCTCCTTCTCCATTACCAGCCACTCCTAAAGAAAGCTTATCATTTTCTAAAGCATCTATAATGGCCAATACCTTTTGAACTTCATAACCTATAATGTGTCTTCCAAGCTCGAATGATGAACGATATAAAAATTCTCGATTAGTAATTTTGTTATGACGAGTTTTACGATCAATCAGGATGGGAACGAATACTCTGTGGCCATTTGCCGCAAGAATTTGAGGGATTTTTGTGGTAGCTAGACTCTCTGGATCAGAAATAAATATAGTTGTCTCTGTAAACTTTTTTGGTTCAATGAGAAAACCCTCAGCTGAAACTCCCTCGAATACCTGTACTCTAAATAATTGAATTGAGTACTCAGATTCAATATTCTCGATATTACTAAGATATAACTTAGGGTTTTGTGTTCTTTTATCTCGAATTCCTATGATGTTTTTTAATTTTTCCCTATCTGGTATGGCTGAAGATGAATTTCTTTTTTTTACTGCTTGTTCTATCTTTTTGAGAAGAAACTGATCGCAATTATCAATAAGTCTTGAAGCAATATCACCATCCCAAGATAGAATTTCGGTACCAGGTAGTTCTTTAGGGGCACTAAGTGAATGATTATTTGCGACCGTTATTATTAGAATTAAAAAAATTACATTAGAGCATTTAGATAAAAAAAATTTGAAACTCATCCAATGATTTTAATTCAAATCATATCTCGGTGGAAAGTATATACCGCATTACTTCAAATCTGAATTACATGATTTGTTAGTCAGTATATTTTTCGAGCGGCTTAACAATATTCGATTCAAGAGCCCAGACTTTACTTAATACTTCATCTGACAGCGGTTCCTGTTCATCATAACCTTTATAAATCATTTCTAGTTTCGCATCTATGTTATCAATATGATGCAGTGCTATAGCCTCAGGAGTTTTTGGTAAAACTGGTGAACCGTATTCAATTTTTCCGTGATGAGATAGTATAAGATGAATAAGATGAATTCTTACTTTCTCAGAGGGAGGATCAATAACTTTCCAATCATCGATATCCTTAATGTCAAACTCACGCCAGAGTGTATTTATAATTTCAGCACCAATAGAAATATGACCCATGAGTTCAGCTCTAAAATCATACGGCATATTAAATCCATCAGCCGGGAATGAGTTTTCCCACATTTTTCCAATATCGTGAAAGAGAACGCCTGAAACCAACAAATCTTTATTTAGATTTGTGTAAGTATCGGCCATAGCTATTGCGCTTCGCATCATTTGCGCTACATGCTCTAATAGCCCACCTCTTCTAGCGTGGTGTAAATTTCTCGCGCCAGCTGACCGTTTAAAGCGGTCACCAAATCTATCAAGAAAAATTAGACATAGTTTTTGTAATCTTGGATCTCTTAGGGAATTACAGGTACTTTCAATATAATTATAATCTTTACTCAATTTTTCTCTAGTGGACTCATTTCCTGCCAAGGTCTCTTCAATTTCTTTTGTATTCAATAATTCTATAACCCAATCCTTGGCATCAATACCAAATTCATTGGCTGACCAATGACCTTGAACATGAATCCATTCATTACCTTTCATTGACTCAGCTTGATTAAAGGCGTTGGAGTTTTGCCAAGCTTTGATCTTTATTGAGCCACTAGAGTCTGCAATTTCGAGCTCATAATACGGATTACCACTTTTGGTGAGTTTTTGATTAATGGTTGTGATCTGGCAATTGACTGAATATTTACCTGGGTTAGCAGGGCAAGTTTCCTTGATCTCTGATAGTGTGAGTTTTTCCATTTTCCAATAGTAGGATTTATAAATTAAGCATAATGAACTTATTTTCAGTCGACAATAGTTAATAAAGGTTTAATATTTATATTAGCGAATGAAAGATTCGTTCTAATTCTCCGTTTATATAATTATGGGTATTCAATGGATTCAGGTTTTAATTTGTTTAGCCGGGCTTTCAATCCCGGTAGGTGTTCTCCTTTTTGCTGCAGCCGACACTGCTAGAGCGCAAAAAGATAGTACCGATAAGGAATAAAGAGTTTTTTAGTTTTTAGGTTTCTTCTCGAAGGAATTCTAATCGTAAGTTTTTCTTACAGGCAATGTCATGGATATTCCCTCAAAAATAACCTGTGTTGATTGTGGTGAGTTGGCTTACCTAATGACCTCAGAACCTGAATTTGGCTTTTCTGAGGGAGATTGGGTAGCATATAGATGCTCTGGTTGTGGTGACAGATGGGATTTCCAGATTTCTGAAGAAATTCAGAGATCTGCCAACCCATCTTCTTGAGTATATAGTGAGATGGATTGATATTATCTAATAACGAAATTCGATTTTTCTAATTAAGATGACTTCAAGTTTTCATCTACAATCTGATTACGAGCCACGAGGTGATCAAAGACAAGCCATTGATAAATTGGTCAAATCTTTGGATTCTGGTAATCAGCATCAGACTCTACTTGGAGTTACTGGCTCTGGTAAAACATTTACCATGGCAAATGTGATCGCTGAAATTGGCAAGCCGACCTTAGT
>CEUH01033828.1_pt1 | contig 26055 bp, 26 predicted proteins | sample 356461 | NCBI WGS metagenome assembly CEUH01 (sample SAMEA2623275, study PRJEB7988) | marine metagenome | isolation source: saline water (ENVO:00002010), including
ATGTGGTGTAGATTTTGTTTCTGTAGGTGCACTCACTCACTCTGTTAAAAATATGGACTTAAGTTTAAAAGCACTATAAATGAAGAAAATTCTAATTTGCGTAGGCACTAGACCAAATTTTATAAAAGTTACAAGGTTTAAAAAACTAGCATCTAAATATAATTTAGAAATTAGATTATTACATACTGGTCAACATTTCGATCATCAAATGAGTAAGGTTTTCTTTGATGAATTAAAACTGGAAAAACCAGATATTTATTTAGATGCTAAAGGCAACACTCAAATTGAAATGATGGCTGATATAATGGTGAAATTTGAAAATGAACTAGTTAATTTTCGTCCTGATATTGTGTTAGTTCCTGGGGATGTTAATTCATCTGCAGCATGCGCACTTACAGCGTCAAGAAATGGGATCAAAGTTGGTCATATAGAAAGTGGGCTAAGAAGTTTTGACAGAGAAATGCCTGAAGAAATTAATAGAATCTTAATAGATGACTTAAGTGATTATTTCTTTGTTACTGAACAATCTGGAATAGACCATTTATTAAAGGAAGGAAAAGAAAAACATAAAATTCATATGGTTGGAAATACTATGATTGACTCGCTTGTTAATTTTAGTTCGTCTATTAAAAAAAGTAATATCTTAAATGAAGTTAATTGTCCAAAAAACTATGGACTAATGACCTTTCACAGACCCTCAAATGTAGATCAAAAAGAAACATTAAAAGAATTATTAAATACTATTAAATTATGCTCAAAACAGCTTACAATGGTTCTCCCTATCCACCCTAGAACTAAAAAAAGTATTAAAAAACATGATTTTTGGGAAGATTTTTCAGCTATTGAAAGTTTAATATTAACTGATTCATTAGGATATTTAGATTTCATGAAATTAGTTACCAATGCTAGTATTGTAATTACAGATTCTGGGGGAATTCAAGAAGAAACTACATTTTTACAAATTCCTTGTATCACTGTAAGAGAAAATACTGAGCGCCCAATTACCATAACAACGGGTAACAATGAGTTAATTAAATTAGATTCTGAGCTAATCTCAAAAAGAATGATTGACAAATTAGAGAACAACAAAAAAGGTAAAATTCCACCTTTTTGGGATGGACATGCAACTGAAAGAATTCTTGAGATTTTAAGTAAAAATGAACTTGGTTAAGAACTTTATTCAATATTTAAAAATCTACCTTGATAAAATCCGCCTTCCAGGATTTGAAGGGATTAGTATTCTAAACCTTCTTCAATTTTTAAAAGAAGTTTTTTCTAAAGGAAACTTTGCTATAAGAAGTGCTGCAGTTTCTTTTCATTTTTTTGTTGCAATTTTTCCTACTTTAATTTTTCTCTTATCACTCATACCTTACTTTCCAATTGATGGTATCCATGAAAGAATTTTAGAAATGTCTGAAAATATGATGCCAACTATCATATATGATGTATTTGAAAGCACCGTAAATGAACTCTTTACAAGAAAACATAACACATTACTAAGTGTTGGTTTTATTTTATCTCTTTATTATGCATCGTCAGGAATTAACACATTATTGACTGCGTTTTCTCAATCTTATCAGCTGAAATTAAAAAACAACTATTTAAAACAACAATTTCTTTCATTAGGAATATTCGTTACTATCATATTTCTTGGAATAATAGCAGCAGCAATATCGATAATTAGTGATCTAATTCACTCTTATATGGGCAGTATTGGCTCTTCTGAGCTCATTAAATTCTTTTTCGGTGTATTTCATTATTTACTAGAGTTAACTATGGTTTTAACTGCAATTGGGGTTTTATTTCATTTTGGAAATCCAAATTCAAAAAAATTTAAGTTAATTAATGCAGGATCTTTATTTTCTACCATTGTTATTTTAATGGCCACTTGGGGATTGTCAATTTATTTTAGCAACTTTAATGTATATAATAAAGTTTATGGATCAATAGGATCTCTTTTAATAGCTTTAGTTTGGTTAAATGTGGTGAGTTATGTACTCATTATTGGATTTGAACTTTATACAAAAGCAGATAAACTAAAGAATCAATCAAATAAGTCCTAAAGACCTAACATATCTTCTTTCAAACTATCATCAGCAGGTTTATCACCAAGCCATACTGCAAATAGGGCTTGTTTGAAAGCAAGACCTTTAAATGATCCTCTTTTCTCACCGTTTTTATATAAATATACTGTTTCATCTAACAATAATTCACCCGCAGAATTAGTTAATAAGTTTCCATTTTCACTTTTTCCATAATGATAGTTTAAAAGAATTTCATCCCCTTCAACAAATTCATCACTCAAGAATTTTTTAAACTTATCAATATCCTCAGGTTCTGATTTACCGGCAGAAGAGTTTTTAAATCCATCTTCTAATGCATCAATAAATCTTTCCCTTGTAACTAAACTCGAAACAATTACAATCCTTATCCCCATGTCCTCGTTAGCCATTATTACCTTATTCTCATCACTACTTTTAGCTTTGAGATACAATGCACCAACATAGAGGTTCATAAAACCATACTTTTCTCTTAAACCTCCACCATTTAAAAAAGTTTCTGAAGAGTTAATATTTAAAGAGTTTTTAAACTCTACATCCTCGATGATGGTATATTGACCATTTATAAACGATAAACTAAAGATCAAACCTGCAGTAAATAAAGATTTTAAATATTTCATTTTTTATTTTTAATTTGGTATAAAATGTATTAATTAACTAACTAAATTAGAAGAACAGTATAAATATAAATAAGTTTATTGTTGTCCAAAGCAACAAACTAAAAAAAAAGATTTGGCTACATTTTTTGTTTCATCCATCAATAATGATTCTATAGTATTAGATGAGAATGATTCTAAGCATGCCATTAAAGTTCTAAGACTAAAAAAAGACGACTTAGTTGACATCAATGATGGTTGTGGGACAAAAATTAATGGGGTGATCATTGATGCCGATCCCAAAAAAACAAAAGTTAAAGTTCTTAAAAAAGTACATAGTAAGAAACCCATTTTACTAGGCCTAGCTTTTTGTCCTACAAAGAATAACGATCGTAATGATTGGATTATTGAAAAAGCAACTGAAATTGGAGTTACAGATTTTCATCCAATTTATTCTCAAAATTCAGAAAGAAGAAAATTTAATGAAAATCGAATGAAAAAAATCACCATTTCCGCAATAAAGCAATCTGGTAATTTATGGCTCCCAAAAATCCACCCGTTAATAAGCTTTAATTCCTTTTTAGAAAAAAAATTTCTTTACAATAATAAATTAATGGCCCATTGTAAAGATGGAGTTAAGTCGGAGCTCAAAAAAATAACTAATAATAATGACTCACAAGTAATTATAATTGGACCAGAAGGTGATTTTACATACGAGGAAATTAGTAGTGCAGAAAAATATGGCTTCAAAATGATAAGTTTAGGTACTAATAGGCTTAGAACTGAAACCGCTTGTATATCTGCAATTTCAATAATGAAGCTAATGTAGAAGATTAAATGCCAGTGTAATTTTGCGGAGTAATCTCAAAAAGTTCTGATTTTACCTTATCTGAGACAGATAGATTAGAAATAAAATCTCTCATAATGACTGCTGTAATTTGCTCATTTTTTCTCGTTAGTTCTTTAAGCATCTCATATGGATCTGCTACCCCTTCCCTTCTTAGTATAGTTTGAACAGCCTCAGCTAATACAGCCCAGTTATTTTCTAAATCTTTTTCAATTGCTGGTTCATTTAATAGTAATTTATCTAATCCTTTTTGAGTAGCTAGAATAGCAATTAAACTATGTGCAATCGGAACTCCAATATTTCTAAGCACAGTACTGTCAGTAAGATCTCTTTGCAATCTACTAACTGGCAATTTTGTGCTTAAATGAGAAAAAATAGCATTTGCTATTCCTAAATTCCCCTCAGAATTTTCAAAATCAATTGGATTTACCTTATGTGGCATTGCAGAAGATCCAACCTCTCCTTTTTTAATCTTTTGCTTAAAATATTCCATTGAGATGTACGTCCAAAAGTCTCTATCCAAGTCAATTATAATAGTGTTTATTCTCTTTAGAACGTCGAATAAAGCAGCTAAATGATCATAATGTTCAATTTGGGTTGTGGTCTGCGACCGATTAATGTCAAGCTTTTCTTTCAAAAAAGAATTAGCAAATTTAACCCAATCAATATTTGGATATGCAACATGGTGAGCATTGAAATTACCTGTTGCCCCACCAAATTTACCAGCATAGACAATACTTTTTAATGTCTTTAGCTGTTCTTTAATTCTTTCAGCAAAAACATAAATTTCTTTTCCTAATCTTGTTGGAGATGCTGGTTGACCGTGAGTTTTAGCAAGCATAGACACATCCTTCCATTGAGAGGAAAAGTCAGATAACTGCACAATTAATTTATTTAAATGAGGGATATACATTTTCTCCATGCAATCTTTTAAAGACATTGGAATTGCAGTATTGTTGATGTCTTGCGATGTTAACCCAAAGTGAACAAACTCTTTAGCCTGAGCTAAATTAGAATCACTCATTTTTTCTTTAATAAAATACTCAACGGCCTTAACATCATGGTTGGTTACACTTTCTATATCTTTTATTATTTTGGCATCATTTTCGGAAAAACCTAAATAATATTGTCTCAGTACAGGGAAAATATTGTGGTCAACATATTTTAATTGTGGTAAAGGTAATTCGCACAAAGCGATAAAATATTCAACTTCCACTTTTACCCGATACTTCATTAAAGATGCTTCTGAAAAAAATTGTTGTAAACCTTTAGTTTTCGAAAAGTATCTTCCGTCTATTGGACTTATTGCATTTATGCTAGTGTCTGACATATGTTTGTTATTTGGATTGCAAATTTAATAATATCAAATCAATAGCCACAATAAACTATCATTACCACAAACTATTAGCTAATATTTAAATTTATAATACATTAGACTTACAATTATTACTAAACTTGCATGTGAATAAATTGAGAATCAAAAATCTAAATGAGTCACTTACGAAATTTTATCTTGATAATAACTATTGTAGTATTTGGATGTAAAAATCCTAAAGAGGTTAAAATAGATAATGAAGATCCCACATATTTTAGCTCAAATATTGATCTACTTTCAATACAAAAAAAGCAAAATATAGAGCTTTACACTCTAAATGACACTATTAAAGCAAAGGTTCAAAAGAATAAAAACTCTTATATTCTTAAATGTGTAAAGAAAAAAAGATTGTTTAGAAAAAAAAATCTAATTCTTTATCCGCTAGTTAACAATAACTTTTTAAAATTAGCTGATTCAATCATCAATTTAAATAATCAATTAAAAGAAAATAAACTAATTAGTGTTTTTACAAAAAAAATTAAAATTAACAATCAATTTTTCTTAGTTCAAGAAGACATTGATAAAATTTTAATAGAATCCAATGACAGACGAGAAGGAAAGATTTTTAAAGTAATTTTTAAAAATTCAAATATTTTAGTTTCTTCAGAAAAAAAAATCCTTGAGGATTCAATATTTATTAATGCTATTAAAAATTTAATCTCTCATAACGTATTAAATCATGATTTAATAAACAAAGGTTTAATGGAAAAATTCGATAGAGTTGTTGATGATTGTATAGAATTAAATCCAATTCCAAATAATTTTTATTTAAACCCAATCACTTATAAACTAGAACCCATATTAACGGGCATAAATAATTTTTTATATAAAGAATCAATCAAATATAATTATGAGGAAATTGAAGAAAACAAGAACTATTTAAACTTTTTTAAAAAAGTTGAAAATAACAGTGATTTACTAGTTTTAAAAAATAGTAATACTGTAATTGATAAAAGCATAATTATTCCTAGAGGATTTCAAATAAATATATACTCAGGTCAAACAATAGACCTTATCAATCAATCATTTATTCTTTCTATGAGTCCAATTTCATTTTTAGGAAGTGAGAGATATAAAATTATTGTCAGCTCATCAGATTCCTCTGGACAAGGTATTCACATCATTCAAATTGAAGAAAATTCAACACTAAATTATTTGGTTTTTGAGAACCAACATTCGTTATTAAAAAATCAATTTGCTAGCGACTGGAAATTACCAAGTGCATTTACAATATACGATGGAAAAGTGGAAATAAATAATTGTAGATTTTCTAATTTAAAAAATGAAGACGCCATAAATATTTTTCGTTCAAATTATTTAATAAGCTCTTCAAAAATAGAAAATACATTTTCAGACGCATTTGATGCAGATTTTAGTGAAGGGACTATCAATAATTGTACTTTTTTGAACTGTGGAAATGATGCAGTTGATATTTCTGGCGGTGAATTGATTATTGATAATTCTATAATAAATATGGTTAAAGACAAGGCAATAAGTGCAGGAGAAGAAAGTATAATACAAGTAAATAATTGCAAAATAGAAAATTCTTCATTAGGAATTATTTCAAAAGATTTATCAAAAGTTAATTCATCAAATTCATCCATCTCAAATTGTGAAGTTGCATACTGCGCTTTTCAAAAGAAAAAAGAATATGGACCTGGAAAAATTTTCATTACAAATAACAATATATTAAAATGTGAAAAAGATTATATTATAGAATATAAATCTGTTCTTAAAATTGACAGTAATTATATTAGTAAATTTCAGTATAACGTTGGTGATTTACTTTACGGAAATTCTTATGGAAAAGCTACATTTAAATAAATTTTATCAAAAATGGAAAAAATAAAATCCATTTTAAAAAACTTCAAATCAATTCAACTAAAAGAAATGGACAGTGTTGCTTTGATGCATCGAACTGATGAAAAATATACAGTAAATATAAATGACATTTTTAATATACTTCAGCTTTTATTTAAAACTTATAAGTGTTTAGAAATAGATAATGAAAGACTGTTTAATTACAAAACAGAATATTTAGATGACAATGAATTTAATCTTTACAAAAACCATCAAAATGGAAAACTAAATAGGTATAAAATTAGATTTAGAGATTACATTCAATCAAAACTAACTTTTTTGGAAATAAAATTTAAATCGAACAAAGGATTAACTCAAAAAAAAAGAATCAAAGTTCCATTTGAAAGCAGAAACGGAAGTGCTGAATGCAATCAATTTATTGTTACGAATACGCCCTATAATCCCAATAAATTTGACATAAAATTAAAAAATAGTTTTGATAGGATAACTTTAGTTAACCTAACAACAAAAGAAAGAGTAACAATAGATATAAATCTAAAATTTACAAACAATGAAAGTAGTACAGATTTGTCAGAGTTAGGTATTATTGAAGTAAAAAGGGAAAAAGGAAGTAGGAAATCTGAAATTCTCTCTATATTGAAAAACAATAGAATTAAACCAACAAGTTTTAGCAAATATACAATTGGATCAGTACTTTTAAATCCTAAATTAAAATATAACAAATTTAAAAAGAAACTATTATTTATAAATAAAAACTCTGCAAATGGAAATATATGGGATACCTCTTTTTGATGGGAAGGACTTCACAAAATTAATTTTTAAGTTCGGAATTAATTTCATCTTCTTATTTACTATAGTTAGATTAATTTATTATAAAATAAAAGAAGATAAAGACTATGTCTTCACCTTCTTTATGTTTAATATCCTCACTTTTTTTATTTGTTTTCTACTTAGAAAAGTTCCTATGGAAATGGGTTTTGCACTTGGACTTTTTGCAGTTTTTGGGATTTTAAGATATCGAACAGAAGCTATCCCAATAAGACAAATGACTTTTCTTTTTATTGTTATTGGAATATCAATGATTAATGCCTTATCCAATAAGTCAATCAGTATTTTAGAATTGTTCTTCACCAATGGCTTAATAACTTTACTTACTTATTTAATTGATAGGGTTTGGTTTAAATCTTTGGAATTAAAAAAATCAATTCTTTATGAAAAAATTCAATTAATAATCCCATCAAAGGAAAAGGAATTAATAGAAGATCTAAAGCATAGAACTGGTCTTAATATTCATGCGGTTTCAATTGATAAAATTGATTTTTTGAGAGATACTGCATCAATTACCATTTTTTATAATGAAAATTAAACCGCTTACAAAATTTACTTTAATTACTTTCTTATTGTTAGGAATTTTAAGTTGTAATAATTTCAAAGATGAAAAGGTTAAAAACAATGAGCTTTACACAGCAATTATTGAAATTCCAGCTGGGACAAATAAAAAATTTGAGTATAACTACAATACAAAAAGTTTTGAATGTGAAAAAATTAATGGTAGAGATAGGATAGTTAATTATCTAACTTACCCTGGAAATTATGGTTACATATTAAATACTTACATGGATCCAAAGTTAGGTGGTGATGGGGATGCTCTAGATGTTCTTGTAATAGATGAATCGGTTCCACAAGGAAGCAATATAAATATCAAACCATTAGCAATTTTAAAATTACTAGACAATGGTAAAGAAGATCATAAAATAATTGCAATCTCAACGAATTCCAAGATAAATCGTTTTAAAGATAGCATACCTAAATCAGCTCAAGATATTATAACTCTTTGGTTTTGTAATTATAAAGAAAAAGATGTAATCAAATTTAAAGAGTGGGGCAACAAAGAGGAAGCAATAAAAGAAATAAGAAAGTGGGATTTATCTAAATAAGCTGAAGTCTAAGTAAGTTCAAAACTGAAAGTGCAGAAACATGGATATTTCTTTCTCTATTATAACCTAACTTTAATTTTTTTGACCATATATTATTAGCAGAAGATACTGATATCCAAATTGTGCCAACAGGCTTTTCTTTAGTACCACCTGTTGGACCAGCAATTCCTGATGTAGCTAATCCAAAGTCAGTATGAAATTTCTTTCTTACCCCAATTGCCATTTGTTCTACAACCTCTTTGCTTACAGCGCCGTAATTTATAATATCATTTTTATCTACGTCTAATAAATCCTGTTTTGATTTATTAGAATAACTTACTATACTTCCATGAAAATAAGCTGAACTCCCACTTTTACTTGTTAACATTTTTGCAACAGTTCCCCCAGTACAACTCTCAGCAGTTGCTAATGTAAGACCTTTCTTTAACAAAAGTTCCCCAACAACTCCATCCATTTTATCATTACCATAGCCATATATAAGGTTTGGAATTATTTTCCATAGCTCCTTAATATGATGATCAATTTTATTAACTAAAATTTTTTCATCTTTTCCAAAAGAAGTCAGTCTAAGCTTCACAATTCCAGGAGAAGGTAAATAAGCAAGTTTAACTTCGTCTAGTTCCAATTTTTTTTCCCAATCTTTTATTATCTCAGCTAAAAATGACTCGCCTATTCCATGCGTTCTAATGGTTTTGTTGACCACGAAATTATCTTTGCCTTTTTTAGAAACTATTAAAGAAAATACATGTTCATTCATGATTCCCTTCATTTCGTAAGGAACACCTGGTAATGAAATAAATATCACATCTTCTTTTTCAAACATCATACCACTAGCAGTTCCTCTAGAGTTAGCTAAAATTTTACAAGATTCAGGTAATAGAGCTTGATCTTTGTTAGTTTGTAAAATTGGTTTGCCAATTTGCTGAAAATAATTATTTATCTTTTCTTCAATATCCTTGTGTCTAATAAGCTTTGTATTGAAAAAATCTGCTAGAGTTCTTTTTGTAATATCATCTTTTGTAGGGCCTAAACCGCCGGTAATAATTACTATATCAGATCTTCCCGCGGCTTCCTCAAGAGCATTAATAATAGCGTTTTTATTATCTGAAATCACAGCACCATGTACAACATCCACTCCAAGTTGACTTATTTGTTGACCAAGCCATGAAGCATTGGTATTAATAGTTTGCCCTATAAGTAGCTCATCCCCTATTGAAATTAATTCACATTTCATTTCAAATATTTATTTATAATTTATGTAAAGTAAATAGAGTTTGGCAAATTATTTGTTAATTTATTAATTAAAACTAGTTATGAACAAACAATTATACATTAAGATACTATTTTTCACTTTAATCATAAACATAATCGATTGCACTAGTCAAATAAAACTTAATAAGATTTCTGAAAAAGTGTCTAATAATATGCTTGATAATAAGAGTTCAAAATCTTCTCTTTCCAATGAAGATGTAGTAAAAGGACTAAAGGAAGCTCTTACAATCGGAGTAGAAAAGGGATCAATTAAAGCTTCAAAAATTAATGGCTTCTTGCATAACAAATCCATAAGGCTTCCATTTCCACCTGATGCACAAAAAGTAAAAGAAGTATGCTTGAAGTTTCGTCTAGATGCTAAAGTGGAAGAGTTTGAAGAAACATTAAATGCAGCAGCAGAAGAAGCTTGTAAAACAGCCGCACCAATATTTAAAAATGCTGTTTTAAATATGAGTCTCAAAGACGGATTCAAAATTCTCAAAGGGGAAGATAACGCTGCAACTATCTACCTCAAGCGCCAAACTTCCGATGATTTGTATGCAATATTTTTACCTGAAGTAAAAAAAGCTATCGACAAAGTAAGACTAACATCATATTGGGAACCACTAACTAAAAAATATAACCAAACTACACGAATTTCAGGAAATGAACCTGTAAATACTGATCTAAATAAATATGTTACTGAAAAAGCTATTGATGGAATATTTCATCTCATTGAGATTGAAGAAAAAGCAATAAGAAAAGATCCTCTACAAAGAACAAGTGATTTACTTAAAAAAGTATTTGGTAATTAATTTACCATTATGATTTAAATAAATGAATAGTCATTTTCACAACGATGGTAAAATTCCACCTTCAGAACTCATAATCAATAATGAAAGAAGGATTTATCATCTTGATCTTAGACCAAGTGATATAGCAAATGATATTATAATTGTTGGCGATCAAGAACGAGTACCGCAAGTATCTAAACACTTTGATAAAATTGAGATAAAAAGAAGTAAAAGAGAATTTGTAACTCATACAGGATCTATTAATAACAAAAGAATTACTGTCTTATCGACAGGAATTGGTTGTGACAATATAGATATCGTAGTCAATGAGTTAGATGCATTAGTTAATATAGATTTTGAAACAAGAACTCCAAAAAAATTTAAGACATCATTAAATATTATAAGAATTGGAACCACTGGAGCATTACAAAAAGATCTACCAGTAGATAGCTTTGTAGTTTCAAAATTTGGGTTAGGTTTCGATGGTTTGATGGGCTTTTACAATTATGAAACCTCATTTGAAGAAAGAGAACTTTTGAATGCCTTTTTAAATCAAACCAATTGGCCTAAATATTTAAATCGACCATATTTTTCACAGGGTAGCAATTTGCTGATTAAAAAAATTGGTGAGGGGATCGCCCAAGGAATCACAGCAACTGCCAATGGATTTTACGGACCACAGGGAAGATCTTTAAGATTAATTCCAAAAATTAAAAATTTAAACGAGAAACTTAATCTTTTCAAATACAAAGGAAGTAGAATTTTAAATTTTGAAATGGAAACCTCAGCTCTTTACGGATTAAGTAATATTCTAGGACATGAAAGCTGTACTATTTGTGCAGTAATAGCAAATCGATTTTCAAATACTTTTTCAAAAAATTATAAAAAACCAATAGAGAAATTAATAAAGCTAGTTTTAGAAAGATTTTGCTAATATTTAAAAAGCAACCTTTCTTCTTATTTTTCGTAAATGATAATCTGTTGATAGAAAAACAAAATATAACTGCTCTTGCAAATCTTCTTGACGATCCTGACCAGATTATTTACGATGAAATTAAAAAAAAACTCATTGAAATCGGTCCTTCATGTGTTCCTTATCTAGAAAAAATAATTTTTGAAAATACACTTGGGGATGTTTTTAAATCAAGAGCTAATGAATTAATTAATCATATAAATCTGAACCAATTTTTAGTTAATCATCGATATTGGCTTAAAAATCCCTTTAATCTTATTGATGGAGTCATGGATATAGACCAATTCTTTTTTCCCAATGTTACAAGAAACTACATAGAACATGAAATAAATGAAATGGTTAAGGATATTAAATCAGACATCAATAATAGCATGAATCCAATTGAAAAGGTAAAAGTAATAAATGATGTAATTTTTGATGTATATAAAGTTTTTGGGGACAAAAAAGATTATCACAACCCTGAAAATTCGTCTTTTGGAAGTTTAATTAAAAACAAAAAGGGTAACCCACTAACAATATCGATTTTATATGTAGAAGTAGCAAGAAAACTGGGAATACCTATTAAGGGTATAAATTTACCAAATCATTTTATAGTAGGGTACCTTAAAAATGAAAAGCTCAACTTTCATCTTTCTATAAATCAATATGTAAAAGATGATATAATGTTTTACATAAATCCGTTCAGCAAAGGAGTAATTTTAAGACATAGTGATATAGAAAATTTCATTAAAGAAATTAATATTACTTATAAACATTATTATTTTGTCCCTTGCAAATTTAGAGACATTACAAAACGCATATTAACCAATTTAACTTACAGCTACAGAAATTCTAAAAACAAAAAAATTATTTCCGATTTAAAAAAAATATTAGCTCTTTACGATTAAGAAATAATATGAAAGACAATGATTAAATATACCAATGACATTTAGTTTATGGACTTTTTAGACATATGTAAAATAGAATATAATGAATCAAAACAGATTTTTGAAAATGAGGGAAACACGATTTTTTTTACTCATTTTGGAGACTTAAGTGCTCAAAAGATTTCTGAGATAACTTCAAAAAGTGAAGAATATTTAAAGCAAATAGGTGCATCAAAAAAAAATATAAAAGCTAGCTTCAATATTCTTATTGAAGGTCTTCAAAACATTATTAACCATGGTGAGTTATCGTCAGAAAGTAAACAAATTGCTTTTTTTAATATTGGTGAAACAAGTAATCATTTTACAATGTCTTTTTCAAATTTGATTAATATTAAACATATTAGTAAATTAAAGGCAGCAATTAAAAGACTCAATGATTGTGATCAGTCTGAAATAAAAGACATTTACATCGATACATTGACTAACGGAGAAATTTCCAAAAAAGGAGGAGCAGGATTAGGACTAATAACAATGGCTATGAAGTCTAAAAACAAAATTAATTTTCATGTAAAATCAATTGATTCTAAACTTTCAATAATTACAATTACAATAATATTAACAAAAACTAAATAATGATTGATTTAAGCCTCTCTGCTACTAAGAGCACACCGGAAGTGTATGGATACTTTGAAAAAGGTGTATTACAAATTAAGGGTAACTGCTTTCCAGAAAACTCAATTTTATTTTTTGATGAGATTTTGAATTGGATGGATTCACTACCAAACAATTTACCAAAATTCACTCTAAATTGTCAATTGAACTATATTGCATCTTCAAGCGTAATGCATTTTTATAAGTTAATGCAAAAAACTGAGGAATTATTTGGTGCTGAAAAAATAGAAATCAGCTGGAAATACGAAGAAAATGACGAAGATATTCAAAATCTAGGCGAGGAATTTAAAAAACTTATTAAAGGATGCGTAAATGTAATCGAGATAGAAAGTTTATAATCTAAGAGTTTTAATTAATATTTCTTATTTATTTCTTTACTAAGACGAACACAATTTTTTCTTTGGAGGAGCAAACTTAGTTAAATTAATACCAACTACAGCATTTTGATATTCTTCCATTGTTGGCGTTCTACCAAGAATAGCAGATAAAACAACAACAGGTGTAGAAGCTAGTAACGATTCTCCTTTTTTCCTGTCCGAATCAGCAACCACCCTACCTTGGAAGAGACGAGTTGAGGTAGCCATTACAGTATCTCCTCTTGCAGCTTTTTCTTGATTACCCATGCATAGATTACAGCCTGGCCTTTCCAAATACATCATATTTTCGTATTCTTTACGAGCTGTATTCTTTGGTGCATCATCATTGAATTCAAAACCAGAATATTTCTGTAAGACATCCCAATCTCCTTCCTCTTTTAGTTCATCAATGATGTTATAAGTTGGAGCTGCAACAATTAAGGGAGCATTGAATGCTACCTTACCATGAAGATTTTCAAGATTTCTAAGCATTTGAGCAAGAATTTTAAGATCTCCTTTATGTACCATACATGAGCCAACAAAACCTAAATCCACCTTTTTCTCACCTCCATAATATGATAAACCCCTTATTGTATCGTGAGTATATCTTTTAGAAACATCCTCATTATGAACATCCGGATCAGCAATCATAGGTTGAGCAATAATTCCCAAATCGACTTCAAACTCTGCAAAGTATTTAGCGTCTGAATCAGGAGATAAAGGGGGTTTTAATCCAGATCTTATTTCAAAAATTCTCTTATCGGCTTTATCAATAAGACCCTTAAGAACTTTTTTCTTATTGTCCATCCCCTTATTAATCATAATCTGTATTCTGCTTTTAGCTATCTCTAGAGATTCAATTAAAGTATCATCCTCAGAAATACAAATTGAAGCTTTTGCTTTCATCTCAGCAGTCCAATCCGTGAAAGTAAATGCTTTATCAGCAAGAAGTGTTCCAATGTGAACCTCAATAATTCTGCCTTGAAAAACATTTTCTCCACCAAATTTATCTAACATCTGAGATTGAGTAGCGTGGACAACATCTCTAAAATCCATATGTTCAAGCATTTCACCTTTGAAAGTAACTTTAACTGATTCAGGAATTGGCATCGAAGCTTCTCCTGTAGCTAAAGCAAGCGCTACTGTTCCGGAGTCAGCTCCAAAAGCTACACCCTTGGACATTCTTGTATGAGAGTCTCCACCAATTATTATAGCCCAATCGTCGATAGTAATATCATTTAAAACCTTATGAATAACATCTGTCATAGCATGATACTCTCCTTTAGGATCTCTGGCGGTAATCAGACCAAAATTGTTCATAAAGCTCATCAACTTAGGAATATTTTCTTGGGCTTTCTTATCCCATACAGAGGCTGTATGACAACCCGATTGGTATGCTCCATCAACAATTGGCGAAATAATGGTGGCAGCCATCATCTCTAGTTCTTGAGAGGTCATTAAACCTGTTGTGTCCTGTGATCCAACAATATTAACTTCAACTCTAACATCAGAACCTGCATGCAAGACTTTACCAGGTGTATTCCCCACCGCATTCTTATTAAAAATTTTTTCTACAGCTGTTAAACCTTGACCTTTATGAGAAATTTCTTTAGACTTTGCATATACTTCAGGAATGTCAATCCCTAAAGTTTTACAGGCAAAAGTTTGTAATTTTTTACCGAAAACAACAGCATAAGAGCCACCTGCTTTCATAAACTCCATTTTTTGGGGTGTAAATGCTGCAGAAATATCCTTTACTTGAACACCATCTTTGTAAAGTTTCTTTTCTTTAGTATTAATAGTAAAAACATCTCCAGTTTTCACCTCGTATGCTTCTTCCAATACTGGTTCACCATCCTCGTCAATAATGGTATTTCCTTCAGTATCTTTCTTTTTAACCCAATTTTTTAAATCTAAACCAATTCCACCGGTTACACCTACAGTTGTTAAAAAAATTGGAGAAATACCATTCGTTCCTGCTACAACAGGAGCAATATTAATAAATGGTACATATTGGCTTGCCTGTTTACCAATCCATAATGCAACATTATTTACTCCTGACATTCTTGAAGATCCTACTCCCATTGTTCCTTTTTCTGCTGTCAGCATAACTCGTTTATCAGGATGTGCAGCTTGTAAGGTTTTTAAAGCTTCTTGCTTTTCTTTGTTATGTTCGAATAAACACTGACCATGTAGTTGTCTATCGGATCTAGAATGTGCATCAGAACCTGGAGATAGCAAATCAGTAGAAATATCACCAACACCCGCCACAAAAGCCACAACATCAATTTCTTCTTTTACATTAGGAAGACTAGTAAAAAATTCAGCTTTTGAATAACTTTCAATAATTGATTGTGCTATTTTATGACCTTTATTATATGCTTCTTTCAATCTTTCGGTGTCAGCTTCGTAAAGGAAAACCTGAGTTTTAAGAACTTTTGCAGCTTGTTTAGCAAAAATTTCGTTTTCTCCTAAGGCCAAATCAATTAAATACTCAATTGATGGTCCTCCCTTCATATGAGATAATAACTCAAAAGCAAACTCAGTACCAATTTCTTCAATTTGATGTTTTTGGAGGATAATTTCTTTTAAAAATTTCGCCTTAACTCCAGCAGCACTTGTAGTTCCAGGTAAAACATTATAAATAAAAAAATTAATTGATTCTTTTCTTTGTGGGTGATCTAAGTCTTTTATTTGTTTGATAATTTCTGTTAATAATCCTGCACTATCAATAGGCATTGGATCTAATCCTTGAATTTTTCTTTCCTCAATTTCCTTTAGATAGTCTTTATACAAACCCATATCAAAAAATTATTCAACTTGTTAGAGACGGATTGAGTTTTTATATAATTTCTTTCATTCTAAAGAAAAAATAAATTATTTACCGTTATTCAATCCATATAAAAGTTGATTATTAATTAAGTTCCTTTAACAAACAACTCCAATACAAATTTAAAAAAATTGATCTAAGAATCAATGATTATGAAATCAATATTTGTTAATAAAAACTGAGAAATATTAAAAATAAAAATTCAAAAAAGAATTTACAGTATATTCTTAATTTCTGAAAGAGATCTAACCTCTCTCCATACTATGATTCGATGTTTCTTAAAATTGGGATTAAAGTATATTGATTTCATACCAAAATTAATGGCTCCAATTATATCTGTATTAATATCATCTCCAATCATCAGCGAATTATCTAAACTAGCACCAGACTTTTCAATTGCATATTCAAAAACTAAAGGATTCGGCTTTTTAGCACCAGCAGCTTCAGAAGTTATTATTTGATCAAAATATTTTGTAAGCTTGGACTGAGTCATTTTAATATGTTGAACCTCTTCAAATCCATTTGTTATTACGTGCAATAAGTATTTTTTATGTAAATATTCTAGCAAATCAATAGATCCTTCTATTAAATTTGTTCTGTAAGGAGAATTTAGTACATATTCATCTCCGATTCTAGAAGCTAAGTCAGAATCGTTAATACCAAAGAAAGATAGTGTTAAATAGAATCTTTCTACCCTCAACTTCTCTTTTGATAATTTATTATTTCGATATCTTTCCCAACAATTTTCATTTATTTTTTTATAAATCTTTATAAATTCATTAGGCAAAGAAATACCTTTTTGGTGAAGTTTATATTTACGAAAAAGATGGTTTAATTCATTGTGAGAATTCTTTTCAAAATCCCAAAGAGTTCTATCTAAATCAAAAAATAAATGTTTGATTTTTTTCATATAAACTATTTTTCAAAAAAATAACAATTTTTCAAAAAATATAACAATGTATTCTGAAAAAAAAGTGTACAAATATGCGCAAAGAAGTATTGAAAAAAACATTGTTAACGTAATATTTTTTCTCTGACTGTAAAATTTAGCAATTAATATACTTCCAATGGGGATAGATATAAAACTTGGAGTTAATAATATCAAAAGCCAATAACCAAACTTTGATCGTTTAATTTTTACTAAAAACTTATTTTTTCGAGTATGAATTTTAGTTCGTTTTGCATTTATCTGTTTTAATTTCTTAATCTTCTTTTTATGGGATAATTGCATAAAATAACTTGACATATTAAAAAATAAAATAAATCCAAAAAAACCACCAATTACTGTAGAAGAAAAAACTTCCCAAAAAGATAAATTTAAAGTAAAACCAAATGCAGGTGCTCCCATAAATTTAATAGCGGCAAAGACAGCAACAAATATATATTTAATTAAAATTTCCAATTTATTGTTTATATGAACCTATCCTATGAAAAAGATCATGATAAAGAATGTAAATTATACTTTTTAAAAAACTTAAATTTAAGCATTAACTTTTGATCCAAAAGATAAATCACCTGCGTCTCCTAAACCAGGAACAATATAAGATTCACTATTCATTTCTGAATCAATTGCGCCAATCCAAAGTGAAGTACTACTAGGAAAATTAGTGCAAATATTTTCAACGCCCTCATTACTACCTACAACACTGACAATGTGAATTTTTTTTGGATTACCATTTTTTAACAATGCCTTATACGCTAAAACCATTGACTTTCCAGTTGCTAACATTGGATCCGACAATAAAACTGTCTTACCATCTAAACTAGGACTAGAGAGATATTCAATTTCAACTTCAAAATTTTCGTATTTAGAATGCTTTCTGTAGGCAGAAATAAAACAATTCTCAGCGCTATCAAAATAATTTAATAGCCCTTGATGCAAAGGTAAGCCTGCTCGCAAAATAGTTGCTAATACAATTTTTTCGTCAATATCTGACATTTTTGCATTTCCTAGGGAAGTAACTACATTAATATTTTGATAATTCAGTTTTTTACTAATCTCATATGCTGTTAATTCACCTAAACGCTCTAAATTTCTTCTAAATCTTAAGGAATCTTTCTGAACAATTTGGTCTCTAAGTTCAGCTAGGAATCTGTTGTATATTGAATGATGATCACTGAAATTATAAACTTGCACAATACTAATTTTTATCTAAAATAAGACATTTACAGTAAAATATAATTTCTTGAAAGTTATATTCACTTAATAAGTGAACATACTTCCATTAAAAAATTAAGAAAATTGATTAATTAATTCACCTGCAATAAAAGCACCAGCATTTCCGTCTCCAAAAACAGGTGGGAAAACTAGGCTATCATTGTTCAAGAAATCTGCTGTTGATTTTAAGATTAAATCAGAATCTGAATCAGCAATAATGGCACTTTTAGTTTCTACAATTTCAACCCATTCTGTTTGGGGTCTTAAAATTATACAGGGTTTTTTAAAAAAATAGGCTTCTTTCTGAACACCACCACTATCAGTAATTATTAAAGCAGAATGCTTTTCTAAAGCAACAATATCTAAAAAGGAAGCAGGCGGTATGATAGTTAATAAATCTGAACTTTCAATTTTAGATTTTAATTCTTTTTCTAGAAGTTGTTCCATCATTTTTGCAGTCCTTGGGTGAAGCGGTAGCACTAATTTTATTTTGTGAATATCTACAATATTTAAAAAAGTTGAAAACAGCTGATTTAATTTAACAGGGTCATCAGTATTATCATTTCTATGCACAGTCCCAAGAATATAGGGTTGTTGTTCTAAACCTAGGTCCTTAATAATTGTTGATTTAATATCGCTTATTTCTGAAAAATAAAGACTATTGTCATACATTACATCTCCACAATGATAGATATTTGGTTGGTCTAAAGTTGCTCTTTGATTTATTTCTTTTGAAAACCCTTCCTTAACTAAATTATTATACCCAGTTATAGTTGGAGAAAACAATAATGTCGAAGTATGATCACACATAATTCTATTAACCTCTTCAGGCATTTTTTTATTAAAAGATCTCAAACCAGCTTCAATATGAACTATTGGAACGTGAATTTTTGATGCAGCAATTGCAGTGGCAAGTGTAGAATTAGTATCACCATATACAACTACTGCAATTGGTTTATAATCTAATAGAACATTTTCTATTTTTTCAATCATTATTGCAGTTTGTTTTCCGTGAGAGTAAGAACCAACTTTAAGATTAATTGTAGGTTCTGGAATATTTAACTCTTCAAAAAAAACTTGAGACATATTTTCATCATAATGTTGACCTGTATGAACAATTATTTCTTCAATTTGGGGAAAATTCTCTTTAACAGCTCTTGAAAAAGCAGCAGCTTTTATTATTTGAGGTCTTGCTCCAACAATTGTAATTATCTTCATCTTATAAAAATTTAAATAACCGCAAACTTAGGAATATTTTATATTAATTATCTATTAAAACAACTGACATCCCTTCATTGACTTGGTTATAAAGAGTAATTATATTATTATTTTTCATTCTTATACAACCATGAGATTTTGCATAACCAATTGAAGTTTCATCACTTGTTCCATGTATATATATGCCTCTAGAAAAAGTATCTTTTTTACTACCCTTATTAATTCCAATTTCTTTACCAGATAATACTAAAATCCTAGAAGTTATTTCATCTTTAGGTTCAACACATTCTTCTTTATGTATCTCAACTACTTTATTAGTACTCTTTTTATTTTTAAATAAAGTACCTACAGGAACATTGTTTCCTATTTTTTGTTTTATAAAATGTAATCCTGTTGGAGTTTGGTTCGATGAAAAATCATTACCTGCACCTTTCTTTGCAGTTGAAACTGAAAAAATATTTGACAATTCATTATTTTGAAAATGATATAAACGCTGTCTTTTGATTCCAATATAAATGTAATCGCAAAAAGATTCGTCAGGATATTTAGCCTCTATAAAATCATTGATTATCTCACCCAATATTTTCTCTTTAGAATCTAATTGTTGAGAGCAGCAATTGATGTAAAACAGATATAAAAAAGCAAATAAAAAAATTTTTAAATTCATCAAGCTAAAAAATAAAAAAAGCCCATATCACGGGCCTTTTAAATTAATAAACTTGTAGGTATCTTACAAAGAATTTACCTTCTTTGTTAAACTTGACTTTAAATTAGACGCTTTATTTTTATGTATGATATTGTTTTTGGCTAATTTATCGATCATTGAACTTACGTGCAACAAAAGAGAAGAAGCTTCTTTTTTATCTGTTGATTCTCTTAATTTTTGAATTGCTGAACGTGTAGATTTATGCTGATACTTGTTTCTAACTGTTTTGCTTTTATTAGATCTTATACGTTTCAATGCCGACTTATGATTTGCCATATTTCTTAAATTTAGTAGCCCGTAGGGGAATCGAACCCCTGTTTCCAGGATGAAAACCTGGCGTCCTAACCCCTAGACGAACGGGCCAATTTATAATTGGATTGCAAATTTAATTTTTTTTTTACTTAGTCAAAATATTTGGTATAAAATTTATTTAGAAAGCCTAAATTTCATCGCTATTATTTTGAAAAGTAAATCCCAACCTTTTACCAGTTTTCAATTTTAAAGTATCACTTATTTGTCTTACTTGATTAACCGAGGTTTCTTTTACTATATCGTAACTGGGTACTAGTAAATCGAAATCTAATGCATACAAAATTGAAGATTGAACAATAGATTTAAGTTGCTCTTTATCAACTGTTGCATTTATAAAATCGTTATATAAAAAACCAAGTTGTCTTTTGCCCTGTACCATGAAATGATTTTCAAAATTTATAAAAATTCTCCCTATTAGATAGCCAATATCATTTACTCTGTTGTACTTGAACGAATCATTTAAAAAATTATAAATATTTATAATCCCACAATAGCCTCTTTGGGAATTTTCAGACAAATAATTGCTTTTCCATAAGTTATTGTTCATGTCAAACTTAAAAACATTACTGTGCATTTGAAATAAAAGTAGGTCTCCAGAAACTCTTAGTTGAGCTTCAAATTCACCTGAATCCTTATATTCAATAATGACTCTATCATCAACTTTATCCATTCTGTCTTTTAAGTCATCTCCAATTTCTTTCAATACATTTTTTAAAATTTTGAAATTTAAAATAATATTACTAAAAACATCTTGTTTCAAAACTCCTTTGTCTTGAATAAGATCGAAGAGTAAATCTTGATTTTTGTTATAATCCATCTTTTTCATTAATAAGCTCTAGCAAAAAACACCTTCTTAGCCCCACTTTTTCCTGTAAGTATGCAATTTCCATATTCAATATTCTCCATCGAAATACATCTTATTGTTGCCTTTGTTAAATCTTTAATTTTTAGTTCTGTTTCGATCTCACCGTCCCAAAATGCCTCAACAAAACCTCCTTCACTATCAAGTAATTTGTTCATATGTTCAATAGAATCAGCAAATCTTATATTATCTTTCAAAAATAATTTTGATTTCAAAAAAAGATCATTTTGAATTGTCTTTAATAATGATTCAATAGTTTGACAAACAACATCTTGACTTATAGATTGTTTCGAAAGTGTATCTCGTCTTGCCAGTTCAACTGTTTTATTTTCCAAGTCTCTAGGTCCGATAGCAACCCTCAAGGGAACCCCCTTCATTTCATATTCAGCAAATTTCCAACCAGGCTTTTTGCTATCGTCATCATCATACTTTACCGAAACACCAACAGATTTTAAATCTCTAATTAAAGAATTGGCATAAGATGAAATTGCATTCAATTGATCTATATTTTTATAAATCGGCACAATAACAACTTGTATAGGTGCTAACATTGGAGGAAGGACTAAGCCATTATCATCCGAATGTGTCATAATTAAGGCTCCCATTAATCTTGTTGACACACCCCAGGAAGTTGCCCATACATGATTTTTTTTACCAGATTTATCAGTAAAAGTTACATCAAATGCTTTAGCAAAATTTTGACCCAAAAAATGTGATGTTCCTGCTTGTAAAGCCTTTCCGTCTTGCATTAATGCTTCTATACAATAAGTTTCATTAGCTCCTGCAAATCTTTCGTTAGCTGATTTTATCCCTTTAATTACAGGGATAGCCATGTAATCTTCAACAAAACTTGCATAAACATTTAACATTGTTTCAGTTTCCTCCACAGCCTCTTGCTTTGTCGCATGTGCGGTGTGACCCTCCTGCCATAAGAATTCTGATGTTCTTAAAAATAATCTAGTTCTCATCTCCCATCTTACTACATTTGCCCATTGATTTACCATAATTGGGAGATCGCGGTAAGATTGGATCCATCTTTTATAAGTATTCCAAATAATGGTTTCCGAAGTTGGTCTCACTATTAACTCCTCCTCTAGTTTAGCTTCAGGATCTACTACAACACCACTTCCATCATCAGAACTTTTCAACCGATAGTGAGTAACTACTGCACATTCCTTAGCAAAACCATCAACATGATCCGCCTCTTTACTTAAATAAGACTTTGGAATAAATAATGGAAAGTAAGCATTTTGGTGTCCAGTTTCTTTAAACATTAAATCTAAATGATCTTTAATCTTCTCCCATATAGAGTAACCATAAGGTTTAATAATCATGCATCCTCTAACGTCAGAGTGTTCCGCTAAATCAGCTTTAGCCACTAGATCATTATACCACTTAGAAAAATCATGACTTCTTTTAACTAAACCTTTTGCAGACATTTTCAAATATGAATTAATTTGGTATTAATGTACCAAAATAGAAAGATTAATAAATTAACCTACTTTAATAATAATTTTCTTAAAATTAAGAATTTAAAACTCTAGCTAGTTTTTTGGCCATTTTGTTACTTTGCTCTTGAGCAAGTTCAGCATCAACTAAAATCCTTCCACTATGCTCATCAACTATGATTTTCTTTCTAGCAGCAATATCTAATTGAACTTGTGGTGGTATTTTTATGAATGATCCACCTGAAGCTCCTCTTTCTACAGGAACAACAGCAAGACCATTTTTAGAAGCTTTTCTAATTCTTTTGTAAGCAACTAACAATCTTTGCTCAATAGATTTTGAAGCCTTTTCAGATTCACCTAATAAAATTTCTTCTTCCTTTTCAGTTTCAGAAATTATCTCTTCTAACTCTTTATTCTTAGCATCAAGTGCTTCTTTTTTTGCTGACAATTGCTCATTAACCTCATCCAATATCATTTTTTTATCTTCAATTCTTGAGGCATTCTCTTTAATTCTCTTTTCAGCAAGTTGAGCTTCTAATTCTTGATACTCAATTTCTTTACTTAATGAATCAAACTCTCTGTTATTTCTAACATTTTTTTGTTGCTCAAGATATTTTTTAATTGTAGTTTTTGATTCTTCAATAATGTTTTTCTTTTGTAAAATGAGTTGATTTAACTCCCCCATTTCTAACTCAATGTTTTCGATTCTTTTATTAAGACCTTCCATTTCATCTTCAAGATCACTCACTTCCATTGGTAGCTCTCCTCTAACCTCTCTCATTTTATCTATTCTTGAATCGATGAACTGAAGGTTATAAAGTGATCTTAAAGTGTCTTCAGGATTGTATTTTTTTGTTCTAGCCATTTTCTATAAATAATTTATTGGATTCGTATCGATTTTTGTCGAACGGACTGCAAAATTAGTAAATTTTTTCATTAAAAAATCACTTATTAAACCAATTGTATATTGTTCAGACTCATAATGTCCAATATCTGCAATTAAAATCTCCCCCTCTGCTTCGAAAAACTGATGATATTTATAATCTGAAGTTATAAAAATATCAGCCTTTTTCTTTATTGCATTAGAAAGTAAAAAGCTACCAGACCCACCACAAACTGCTACTTTTTTAATGGGTTTATTTAATAAACGTGTATGCCTTAATGCTTTAACATCAAAATCTGATTTTATTTTCTTCAAAAATTTTATCTCATCAATAGAATGATCTAAATAACCAACTAACCCAGAGCCTTCATTTGATGAATTTTTTAATTGAAAAATATCAAAAGCTACTTCTTCATACGGATGTGCAAATTTCATAGCGTCTACAACTTTAGAAACAGCATAACTGGGTACTATTACCTCTATTTTATTTTCTTTTGAAATTTCTAACACCTTATTTTTCCCTTTAAATGGATTTGAACCATCTAAAGGTTTGAATGACCCCACTCCCTCCATAGAAAAACTACAGTTACTGTAATTCCCTATATGACCTGCTCCAGCCTCAAACATAGCATTTAGTACAGAATCTTGGTAGGAAAGCGGAACAAAAACAGCAACTTTAAATAAATTTTCTTTGGGTAGTAAAACTTCTCTGTTATTTAGACCTATTAAATCTGCTATTCTTCCATTGACTCCGTGTATAACATTATCCAAATTAGTATGAATAGCATACAGATTTATATTGTTTTTTATGGCTTTAATAATACACTTTGATATAGAATTATCATCAGTAATGTTTTTTATTCCAGAAAATATTAACGGATGATGAGCAACTATTAAATTACAACCTTTTTCAATGGCTTCATCAATTATTTCCAAAGTTATATCCAATGATACTAAAATGCCTTTCAAATTAGAATAATAACTTCCTACAAGTAAACCAGAATTATCATAACCTTCTTGTAAAGTTAGTGGAGCTATGGTTTCTAAATAATTTGTTACATCTTTGACTTTCATAATACAATTTAAGCTAATCAAATATAAAATAAATGGGCTTTTTAAAATGGTTTTTATTTCCAATTTCTGTTATATTCTGGTTCGTTACTAGTTTAAGGAATTTTTTTTATGACATCGGATGGCTTAAATCGTCATATTTCAACTTACCAATTATTGGAATTGGAAATATCACTGTTGGAGGCACAGGTAAAACTCCACATACGAACTATGTAACTGAGCTATTAAGTGAAAAATATAAAGTAGCTATACTATCAAAAGGATATGGAAGAAAAACGAGAGATTTTAATTATGTACAACTTAATAGTGAAATTATTTCAGTTGGTGATGAACCAATGCAAACTAAACAAAACTTTCCTAATCATGTTGTTGCAGTTGATCACCAAAGGGTTAATGGTGTTCTAAACATTCTTAGTGACTATCCAGAAACTAGTGCAATAGTTTTAGATGACGCTTTTCAACACAGATCGATAAATATTGGATATAACATTCTACTAATTGATTACAATAGGCCTATATACGAAGACTATTTACTACCATATGGTCTTTTAAGAGAATCTCCAAGAGCAATAAAACGTGCAAATTGTGTTATTGTAACAAAATGTCCTGAAAATCTCTCAAAAAGTAAAGCAGATCTAATCAAACAAAAAATCAATTTTGGTGGAGATATTTTATTTTCTGTGGTTAGATATGATAAAATAATTGCCCTTAACAACAAAAATAAAAGTATTAATTACAATGAAATTAAAAATGTTTTACTTGTAACAGCAATTGCACAAAATAAACCAATAATAGATTATCTAGAATCAAAAAAAATAAACTGTACTACTTTAAGATTCCCAGACCATCACAACTATAACGAAAAAGACATTAAAAATATCACTTCCAAAAAAGAAGCTTTAAATAAAAATACAATTATATTAACCACTGAAAAGGACATACAGAAGTTAAAGAATTTCCCATTATTGAAACAATATCCTGTATACTATTTAAAAGTATCTGTTGATTTTTTGTGGAAT
>CEUH01030115.1_pt1 | contig 25726 bp, 36 predicted proteins | sample 356461 | NCBI WGS metagenome assembly CEUH01 (sample SAMEA2623275, study PRJEB7988) | marine metagenome | isolation source: saline water (ENVO:00002010), including
CTCTATTTGTTCTTCTAATGAATCTAATTCTGATTCATATATACCCCTATCTTCACCTTCATTTTCTATATCGTACTCTAAATTTTCTTTTTGTTGTTCTAAAGAATCTAAATCTTTTCTCATACCGTATAACCATCTATGTAAATCATCTTTAGCCCAATTTAAGATAGGATGTGCACCAAACATATTAGTTAACCCACTCTCTCTAATTTTCTCTAAGTACTTAATTAACATTTTAACTTCTGAACCACTTAATTCATTGGTAAATCTAGGGAAATCATATTGATCTCTTCTTGCCTCACCTAGTAAATCAGATTTTTTGAATTTTTTATACCCACCATCTTTTTTGAATTTAATATATTCTACTAAATCCTTTTTCTTCATTTTTGGTTTGATATTTTTTTCTTCACTTTTCATTTCTTCTTCATCCATATTTTTAAACCCATCAGTGGCGTAATATAATTTTACTTGTTTGTCTGTGAATACTCTCCCACTAGGACTAACATTTTTATTTTTACCTATTTTAGTAAACGGCATAACAAAAATTATCTTTTTAAATGTTCAGTAATTGCATCATTAATAAGTTCTTCATCCTCATCTATTTCTTCAGATTCGTTTTGGGCCTTATCCATCTCTTTATTTAACTCAGCGTATTGTGTTGTCAAATCCTCAATTGCCTTTGTTCTATCTTGAATTTCTTGTGTTGTTGGTGCTTCACTTAACAACTCTTCCATTAAACCTCTTCTTACTGCTCTTTTAATTTCTGATTCGTAAATTCTTACTTTTTTCATTTTATCCATTTATTAATTCATTGTTATAAGATAATACCATATCTTTTTCATATAATTTAGATTCTACTGAGTCTATTTTTTCTCCAAACTCAAAGAATAATCTTTTTTCTGGATATTCATCATACCCCTCTAAGTTTTCCCAAGCCATTGCTATAATACCGTCTACGGCATCCCACATAGCAAATGAATCAGATTCTTGTATAACGTCTAATTTTAGTTCACCTGTTAATGAACCAGTTTTTTTTATAAATTTTTCTTCTGGTGATTCAGGATTTCCTGACGCAGGATACGCATCCCATCCCTCTCCGTCTATATCGGTTATAATGTCAGAAAAGAGAAATTCGTATATGAAGTTCCCTTTCCAATTTTGTCCAACCTTATTTATATAAACTAAATTCATTTTATCTATACATACCTTTTCTACCTAAATGAAATTTTCTTCTATTCGTTGCTTTTGGTTTTGGATTAACTTCCGGTCTAGGTATTTTTTTCCATCTTGGTTTTTTTCTACCTGGTGTAGTTGAGGGTGGTGCAATTCCAGGTTCTTTAGTTGGTGCTGGTGAATTACCCATTAATGAATCAAAATCTATTTCGATAAATTCCTCATCATCAAAAGTTGGGTGATCTAACTCACCATCCATATTACTATCCATATCTAATCTGTTTGGAATTTGATCTCCATCTCTATCTAAATCTCCAGATGCTTGTAAGTAATTTTGTCCTGTTGCAATTGCATCAACTACTGACATATTTTCTTCTTTAACTGTATTTATATCATTACCAGATTCTAAATCTAAATCTGTAACACCTTCTTCTACACTTTCACATTTTCTACAACCAGCACCCATACATTCTTCACATAGGTGATTTTTCTGTGATTGTTCTAATAAAATTTTGTTTAAGGAATTATTAATGTTTTTTTTTAAAAAATTTTCCATTAATTGTTTTTTAGAAAATTTTCTAGACTCATTTTTTTCTTCTTTTTTTCCGGTAACTTCATATGTCTCACCATCTACAGTAAATGTGTCTTCACCTGCATCGATTGCTTTTTGTCTTTCACCACTGAATTTATTTCCTTCTTCTACAGGTTCATCAGATTCATCCATCTTTATCCCTTTACAATCGTTTTCGACCTTAGTTAACATTTTTTTATGTTCTTTAATCATTTTGTGAATTTGTGCCCCTATTATACCTTCAGGGTCAATACCACCATCTGATAATGATTTTTCAAATCCTTCTATTGCAGATTTAAGTTGTTTGATTAATTTAACACATTCTTTTCCATCGATTTTTGAATCTTCTTTTTCATCAGACTCCGCCAATTCTTCACCACCTTCTTCTGCAAATGGATCTTCACCACCTTCTTCTTCTACATCCATATCTATATCTACTGATTCTTCATCACCACCTTCTAATTCACCATCTTCTTCGTCTTCTCCTTCAATTTTAGCAATAATATCTTCAACATCTTCATCTGGAATCTCTTCCCAATCAATTGCAGATATAATAGAATTAATAACGTATTTGTCTAATTCTGCATCTGGTTCATCTTTATCTCTTAATAACTGTCCAATTTTACCAGTTAATTTTTGAATCTTTTTCGTGTATCCGTCACCATCATCTTCACCACCTTCTTCTTCTACATCCATATCCATAGATACTTCTTCTTCTCCACCTTCTTCTGCAAATGGATCTTCTTCCATAGATACTTCTTCTTCGTCAGCAACCTCATCTTCTACAGGTGCTGGTGCTGGCGCATCTACTTTAATAACTTTCTTTTGGTCTTCAATAACTTCTTTTTCCTCTTCTTTAACCACAACACCACTAGCATTGGCTTCTTTTACTTCTACTGCATCAGACTCAAATAAGTTAGAATTATCTTTAATACCAAAAGATTCATTTAACATATCAAATTTTAAATTTAATTGTTTTAATGCTTCGGCATAAGAACCGTATCTCTCCATATTTTTATTTTGTAAACCACCAATATAATTAAAATCTTCTGCTAATATAGTACCAGAAGTTTTTTCAGTGGTTTTTATAAAATAACTATGGTTTTCTCTTATGATACCATAAATTACTCCGTTAGCACCTTTTTTAACGTTCTCAACTTCAGATGTTGAAGTACTTTCATTTAAGGTACTCATTTTTCCCATTAGATCTTTTATTCTATCTAATTTATCTTTTCCTTTAATTTTTTTTGGGTTTACAAAATTTTTCATTTTATATTTTTTTAATTTTTTTTTATATTAACTCCTTATTGGATTACCTGTTTTAATATCAATATATTGGTATGTGTCAACTCTACCAGTATTATTTTGAAAAGTTTCGGTTGTTGCAGAAATCAAACCAGTTTTTACCTGGGTTTGTGGTGCAATAGGGTTACCGTAAAATAACAAATCAGCGTTTGGTGTTGTGGTATCACCATCAATCATTAACGGTACTATTTGTCCTTCTAATTGTGCTGCCACTGGTGACGTTATCGTAGTGCCGTTTATAGTAAAAGGTGCAGAAGTGTTTTCTACTATTTGGTATGCACCATAAACAAAATCATCAAAATTAGCTTCAGTAGCATAATGCATTACAGTAAATGTTCCTTGTATCGCTGGTTTTGCCATAATATGTTATTTTTTATTAATCTTATTATTTATTAATCTTATTATTTATTAATAAATATTGCATTTTAGATAAAAAAACTAAAATAGGTTATATTTTAATTCTTTAAAAAAGTAATAGATTCATCAAGTGTTAGTGATTTATCGTAAGCAAGTGTTTCTAACTCACTTAACTTATCTAAAAATTCCATTCTTCTTAACACTTTAAATGCAATATTTTCATAGGAATATTCTCCTTCTCTATCTAATCCTGTCTGTCTCATCTTTTTAATTCTTTCTTTGAGAGACTTAATAGAACGTATTAATTTATCATAGTCACCACCTTTGTACATTTCAAAAAAATGTTTTATGGTATCTATTAAACTATTTGCTTTCTCTTTTACTTTTACTGTATCGATTTTAAAATTTTCTTTTTCTGGTTTAACATTCCATTTATTCCATAATACTGAATAAACACCACTTGCAATATGAGGTTCATCTTCATCTTGTACATATAATTCTACATCATAACCTTTAACCGTTATATTATGTTTTTCATTCCATAAATTTTTCTTAGAGTTAAAATATGATCTTACTAACTCTTCATTCTCATCCACCTCCCCAAAGTCAACTAATATATGTAAGTCAACATCTGAAAATTTAGACCAGTTGTAATTAGCTAAACTACCTGTTAAAATTATATCACTTATTTCTACCCAACCAATATCTAAAGTTTCAAAAAAATCATCAGCAATCATCAATAATCTTTTTCTAACTTCTTTATGCATTTCTTGCTCTCTATCAAAAATTTTAGGGTTAAGAGTATCTTTTATTTTGAATGATGAAAGATCAATATTTTCTTTCTCTATAATATCATTAACTTCTTGTTCTTCTAAGTTATTAATCTTCATAAGTATTTTTTATAATAAATACTCAATAATTCAATAAAAAGTATGGTTTTTGTTATATTCCTGCAGAACCTACACTATAAGTAATGTCACACTCAATTTTTTTTATGAGGTTAATAAGGGTATTCATTTCCTCGTACATTTCTCTTTCGATTAAAATATCCAATAAAGAGTCCTCTAAACTGTATAAATCTTTTAATAGTTGTTGTTGTTCAGTACCCACACTATTTATTTTTTAATTGTTCTATTTGTTCTAAAATAGGTGTTATATCTACAGTACCATCTATTTTTTCTACTTTATAATTTTTTATGTGAGTGTTAAGTACCTTACCTTGACTCTCAGCATTCTCAAATATATCATAATCACTTTTTTTAACATCATGATAAAGATACTGTCTACCACCTTTAAATATAATTGCTAATTTATTATTATGGATATTATATTTTGAAGCTAAAATATTACTAGAGTTATAAAGATTCTCTATTGCTTCACTAGTTTTATATTTGTGTAATAACATAATTTTAATTTTTATATAATTTATAACTATCTATATTTTTTAATTCGTAAATTTTTCCTTTTACTGAATGTTCTTCATTTATTACATCCCCATTAAAATCTTCAGTAATAATTACATAATCACCTGTAATAACCATCCCACAATCTGAATGTTCTATTTTATAAGTACTATTAAAATATTTATCACTGTCGTTCTCTTCTTTAATTATTAGAACAATTTTTTTAAATTTGGGTGCCGTATTAATCATAAAAACAAATATAATATTTTTTTTTAAAAAAATCAATAAAAAAAAACCATAACAATCGTTATGGTTTTTAGTTAATTGAGTAATTATGTTGTTAAATTACGATATCTCTATTGTTCTTGTACCTTTTTTTACTTTAGTTTTGGTGACTTTAGGTAAATATAATATAGTAATACCATTTTCTACTTTAGCATGTACCTCGTCTAAAACAACGTTTTCGGGTAAATTAAAAGATCTGAAAAATTTAGTAGTGTGATATTCTTTGGAAATATACTCACCTTTTTCTTTTTTATTTTCTACTTTTCTTTCCCCTTTAATTTCTAAAGTTGAATCATTTAATGTAATAGATAAATCTTTTTTGGTGAATCCCGGTGTAGATAATTCATATCTATATGACCATTCATCTTCGTAAACATTTGTTGCTGGTGTATTTTCAGAATACTCTCTTTTATTTACATCATTGTATTTAATTTTTGGTAATCTGAATTCAGTAAACGAACTACTAAATAAATCTTCATTCATAAACTCTCTTAATAAATCATTTAAATTTCTATTGTACATAATTTTTTTATTTTTTTATTATTATTTTATAACACACTATAAACAAAACTAATGCCAATAGAATTTTTATGACAATTTGTCATTAAGGGTTATTTATGTGCTTTCCCTTAACTTTATAATAATTAACATCAATGCCCAAATCCTCTAATTTATTTTTAGGGATGTAACATTCACCGGTTTCTAAAAAATAGTTCATTCTTTTCCTACCAAAATTAATATTAAACTCTACTAAATCTATACCTATAAAATTTCTATTCTGTTTTAAAGACGCAACTCCTGTAGTAGAAGAACCTGCAAATGGATCTAATATGGTATCACCCATATCACTACCAATCTTAACAAACCATTCTGCTAAATCAACACTGAAAGGGGCGGGATGTAAAATACTTGGATTAGTTTCCGATGCAGCAATTACTACATTATGTGGTAAAGAACCTTTTTTATTTAGTTCTCTCATTTCTGAATTATAAATACCATCTCTAGAACTAATTGTGGTGACTGGTTTTTTAAACCTTCTTTTAGTTACCTCAGAATGTTCTGTTCTACAATTATCTGCCCTAAATTTTGGTTTAGTTGAGTTAGAAAAATGAAAAACATATTCGTATCTATCTATTGCTCTGTATTTACAATTTGTGGGCATCGAATTCTTTTTAAACCATATATAAGGTTTGGCGACTAAGTGCCAACCTTGTTGTCTCATTTTATATTTTAATTCATCTAAAACGGGATGAACAACTCCACCGTCAATTTTATCATTAATATTAAGAAAAAAACTACCGTTTGGTTTTAATACTTTTAAGAATCTATCAGTAAATTCTAAAAACCAATCAGCGTAATCATCAACATGGATGGACCCCACTTCTCCATCGTCATTACCACTATAATTTTTTCTAAATGCAAAATAAGGTGGTGACGTAAAAATCATATCAACTGCCTCACCATCTTCAATCATTTTATCTAAAACATTTTTTGTGTTTCCTAAGTGTAATTTATATTGACTTTTCATAATTTAATTTTTATATTTAACACAAATATAATTATATTTATTTATAAAGACAAATCAATTATGAGAAAAGTACAACCGAAAGTAAAAAAAATAATTAATAAATCAATTGAAGAAGCAAGATTGTATAATCAAGATGAGATTACAATTGAACATGTAACTATTGCAATGATAAATGATTATGATAATGACGCTATCAAATATTTAGTGGAGTTAGGTGTGAATGTAGATGATTTACATAGAAAATTAGAAGATGAAGTTTTAAAACAAAAAGAAGCGATTAAGGTAACTACATCTTTAATACCTATGGCAGAATATACTAAAAAATTAATTAAAGAGGCAGAAGTGGAATGTGAAAAACTTAAAGAATCGTATTTAGGTACATCACATATTATGTTGTCCATATTAAAAGAAAAAAATAATATAACTAAAATCTTAAAAAAAATGGGTGTGGATTATAAAAACTACGATAAGACAGTAAAAAAATATATTATAAATGATAGTTTTGAACCTGCGGATGGAGAAGCGGAAGATATATTTAATAGACCACCGAGAAAAAAGAATAAAAATAGTGGTACACCTATTTTAGATAATTTTTCAGTAGACGTAACCAAAAGGGCATCAGAAGGTAAAATTGACCCTGTAATAGGTAGAGATGAAGTTATTCAAAGAGTGGCACAAATACTTTCTAGAAAGAAAAAAAATAATCCGGTTTTAATTGGTGATCCGGGTGTTGGTAAAACCACCGTGATTGAAGGATTAGCATTAAAAATAAATGAAGGTGATGCACCTCGTACCTTATTAGATAAAAGAATTGTTTCATTAGATTTAACTTCATTAGTGGCTGGTACAAAATATAGAGGACAATTCGAAGAAAGAATTAAAGGTGTGGTAGATGAGTTAATGGATGCAGATGATATTATATTATTTATTGATGAGTTACATACTTTAGTTGGTGCGGGTAATGCTTCGGGATCTATGGACGCAGCAAATGTAATGAAACCAGCTTTATCTAGAGGAGATTTACAAATAATTGGGGCAACTACTTTAGACGAGTTTAGAGAACACATTGAAAAAGATGGTGCATTAACTAGAAGATTCCAACAAGTGGTAATTGAACCACCTACTATAGAAGAGACTATTGAGATTTTGAAAAAAATTAAAGGTTCTTATGAAAAATATCATAAAGTAACTTATTTAGACGATACTATAATTCAATGTGTTAAATTAGCAGACAGATACGTAACTGATAGGGAATTTCCTGATAAAGCTATTGATATTATGGATGAAGTTGGTGCCAGGTCACAAGTTAATGCTAAACCACCAAAAGTTATAAATGACTTAGAACAAGAAATTGTTGAGATTAAAGAGGAAAAAAATAGAGTAGTTAGAAGTCAAAAATATGAAGAGGCGGCCAAATTAAGGGACAAAGAGAGACAAGTTACTGAGAAGTTAGAAGTAGAAAAAGATATTTGGAGAAATAACTTAGATAAAAAGAGAACTATTATAAATCCCGAAGATGTGAGTGAAGTAGTGGCTTCAATGACAGGTATCCCTCTTAAAAGACTATCTAATGATGAAGGTAAGAGATTATTAGGTATGGAGAAAGTAATGAAAGGTACTGTAATTGGACAAGATGATGCAGTAGTTAAGATTGCTAAATCATTAAGGAGAAACAGAGTAGGTATTAGAAACCCTAAGAAACCTATAGGTTCATTTATGTTTTTAGGTCCAACAGGTACAGGTAAAACTCACTTAGCAAAAAGACTAGCGAAATATATGTTTGGTAATGAAGATTCTTTAATTAGGGTAGATATGTCAGAGTATCAAGAAAAACATGCAGTCTCTAGAATGGTAGGTGCACCTCCGGGATATGTAGGACACGAAGAAGGTGGACAATTAACTGAGAAAGTAAGAAGAAAACCTTATTCTATAATATTATTTGATGAAATAGAAAAAGCACACAAAGATGTTTATAATATGTTATTACAATTATTAGATGACGGTCAACTAACTGATAGTTTAGGTAGAAAAGTTAACTTTAAAAATTGTATGGTTATTATGACATCAAATGTTGGGATTAAAAAATTACAAGATTTTGGATCTGGGGTAGGTTTCAGTACTAAGTCTTTAGCGGATAATAAAGAAGCTTATAGGTCACAAATTTTAAATAAGGAGTTAAAAAAACATTTCCCACCAGAATTTTTAAATAGGTTAGACGATGTGGTAATATTTAATCCATTAAAAGAACAAGAGATTGGGCAGATAGTAGAATTAGAAATAGTTAAGATTGTAGAAAGAATTGAAGAATTGGGTTATAAATTAAAAATACTTAAATCCGCTAAAAAATTCTTATGTGAAACTGGTTATGATGAAGAATATGGTGCACGACCTTTAAATAGAGCTATACAAAAATATATAGAAGATCCTATATCTGAAGAAATATTAAAAGATAACATTAAAGAAGGACAAACTATTAGTATTTCCTATAGTAAAGTTAAAGAAAAAATAGAAGTTAAAGTAATTTAATATTATTTTATTTGGTGGTTTAATTTATTTTTATTATATTTGTATAAATCAAACAATATGAAAAAGTTAATCACATTATTATTAGTATTAGTAACCTTAAATAGTTATTGTCAGAAGATAGACTATGACAACTTTGATTCTAAAAGGGCGGAAGAGGTATTATTTGAGACATTCCAACACTTTAGAGATACAATACAATATTATGTTACTGGTGATTTAATATCTGAAAAATTAAAATATATACCTAACTATAAAGAAAAAAGAAAATTATATTGGTCAGATAGAGTTTATCAATTAATCTCTAAACCTAATACAGAAGAAAACGTAAGACAAAATAGACTTCATCATGTTGACAGAGTAGATTGGTGGTATGATTTAGATAATAAACAACCTTTTATTGAGGATGTGTATGTGAAATACGACACAGGTTTTGAACTAACTGAAAATTTACACTATAAAGAAAATGGGTTAGTATCCTTTAAAAAATTCGAAACATATCAAGAAATGGCGACACATATGATTAAAGTATGGGAGAGCTCACCAATACATAAAGGAACACAAAGATCTAATTTATTTAGTACCTACCAATATAAGACTTGGGGTGATGATAAAGTGAAAATGAAAAGTCAAGTTGCCTGTTGTGTTAGGTATTCACACGGTAAACATTGGGCATTTATCAATTTTGTTTACTAAAACATGCTATCACTCATACCTGCATTTTTATAGGGTTTTATTACCCACGCAACGGTATTACTTATTCTAACTTGTCCTGTCCTACTATCGATATCATATAACCATTTTCTTTGTGAAACTAAATTGTTGTTTAATCTAAAATTAAAATTTAATCCTGGCGTATTTGTACCCATCGAAATTTGTTTTGGTGTTACCGTACACTCATTTTCACCTGCATTAAACCACATTCTAGGGAAAAAGTATTTCAATTCCCAGTCTTTACCTAACACCTCATTCATATCTTTCTCACTAAATAATAATGCATTACTACCCCCTTCAACTGTAGAACGTATAAGTTTTTTACCTATACCTAAAAATGAACCAATATCAAAAGCGTTTTCATAACATTCCTCTTTTGATAGTACAACTAAATCTCCTTTAACTGGATAAGTTGTTTTACCATCTTTTGTGTATGGGTGTTGTTTATTTGATACAGAACTATCTAATTTAATACATTTAGAATCCATTAACGATTGTATTTGTTGTGTTTTTACATCAACATTTGTGTAACGTCCTCTACTATCTTTTTGTTCATAATCATCACCAAACATAAGTTTTAAAGCTTCTGGATTCCATATTATTATTTGTGGTGGGGTAAATCCACCATCATTGGGTGTAGGTGTAGGTGTAGGTGATGGTTCTTCTTCATATGTAAAAGTAGGTAGGACTACAATAAATTTTCTATCTTTTTTGGTATCCTCAGTAGTAAATGGGGATTTTTTATCTTTTGTTGGATTTGGTGTATTGTTATTCCATTTTTTCCCGCTAAACTTATTTGTTTCACCCATTCCTTGTGCAATATAATTTAACTCACTTAATATACCACCACTACTTTTTAATTTTTCTATAATCGCTTCTGCCCTAACTTTAGATAAACATTTATTATATTCTTTTCTTAGTTGTTTTTCACCACCACAATCAGTTAAATCACTACCAGTTATTTTATAGTTTGATAGTGCATCTATAGAAGCATAACCTTTAACGGGTATGGTTTGGGATTTTAAAAATTCATAATATGCATCCACTACTTCCGTTGGGTATTCTCCAGAATCTTTTAAATTATTGATATTATCAATAAACTCATTTAATTTATCTTCTGAATTAGGGTATAACACATCATCATCAAACTTAAAAGGATCATTTATACTAAATGGGATATCAATACTAATCGGTATGTCTGGCTCTGGTGGTTTTGGTGTCGGAGGTTCAGGCTTAACGTATATTTGGTTTGCCTTTGGTCCTGCCTGTTGCCTCACATCCATACCTATTTCTAACCATTGTCTTCTAGTGTGTTGTGGAAACATATTTTTATTTTTAAAATAACCTATTGGATCATCGTAAGATACGAATCCAACCAATCCTTTTTTAACTTTAGAATTACCCTTTAATTTTCCTTCATTAAGTAAAATACTTCTTTTTATATTTTCTTCTGATAATATATCATGTGAATTATCCTTATAGGTAAAACCCATAAGTTCTTTCATACGTTTTTGTTCTTCGTTTAATGATTTCATATTATATAAATATATTGTAATAGTAAAAAAAAAAAATAGTGTTTTTATTTGTTTATTAGTTTAATTTGTCATATATTTGTATAAATCAAACAATATGAAAAAGTTAATCACATTATTATTAGTATTAGTAAGTTTAAATAGTTATTCACAAAATGATTCAGTAATTGCATATTACAAAGAAATTACTGAAGATATATGGGTGACAGATAAAAACACCAATGAATGGGTAAAAGATTCTACACAACAATGGAAATGGAATGAAGATGTTTATATTCACGTATGGGGAGATAAAAAAGATTTTATTATATCAGAATTAAAAAATATCGTTAAAGAATTAAATGAGTTAATAGAACCCATAAATATTTATGTCACTGATGATACATTAAAACGTAATTGTAGACTTTTCATTGGTAGTGGTAAAGAATATTATAATATAAATCCCTACTATAAAGATTATATTGATATTGATGGTATTAAACCATTTGGATTTGCTAACCAATTAGGTGGTACTAAATTTATAAATGCTGGACTGTCTTTTGTGGATACGGAGTATATTTTAGAATTCAAACAAAGATATGGTTGGGATGATGTTAGATTTAATGAAGAAGTAAAATCCACTCTTAGGGAAGAAATCACTCAAATGTTAGGTTTTTCACACGATAGTTATAAATACCCTAATAGTATTTTTCAAGAATCTAAATATTTTCCAGTTACTCAATATTCAGAAATAGATAAAGAAATAATTAAAATGTTATATAATTAACTTTGATTTTTAGAGTCGTCAACTACCTTACTCCATAAACCATTACACGCTTCCATTTCTGGTCCCAATGTATATTGTACATTATCTGCATATCTTGGTGTTGTTACAGTTTGTGTATCTACTGGTGAATCGTTTTGTAAAATTTTTATATTAGCAACACCTTTATGACACCCAAAACGATTTTCGTTTGGGTTATCTATATAATCCATTAGTTTTTCCATAACTTGTACTGAAGATGTATTTTTACCATATTCCTTCCTTATTCTAGTTAACAATTGAGAATCGGTATATTCTTTATTGGGATCAAAATCACTACATTCTAACTTTTTACATATTTCCATACCATGATTCTGCATTAACCAATAAACTCCCCCTTGTTGGAGTTCACCTTTTGTTGAATATGAAAATTTAGTTCTCCCATCCTTTTTTCTAATATACTGTGAAGGTAACAAGTTATCTTTACTACCGTAATACCAAATTTGTGATCTTTTATCGAACCATTGTTGATTAGTCTTACCACCAGTTTCTATACATTCTGCAGTTATCTGTAACCCTCCCTTATATTTTTTTAAATTATCTAACTTTACTAACGCAGCTAATTCTGGACCTTCTATTTTAAATTCATTAAATACGGTTGACCCTATTGGTATTTCACCCCTTTCATCTAAAATTTCATCATTTTTTGAACCATTATTAAGATCTGCATATTCACTTTTAGATGCGGATATATTATTTGAATTTGTTCCCCATCCAGTTCTTTCTAAATGTATACCATTTGCAAATATTTTAAATGTACCATTATTACATTTATGTCCTTTAGAAGTATCTGAATAATTCACTTGTACGCTCAATCCCCCCATACATCTTTTAAATTGTTCTACAACTGCAGGTACTCTTGTTTCTGTAGTATTAACCCAACAAACTTTCATAAATACTAATACTACTTGTCCTTCATTTGGTGAGCTACTATCTTTATCTATTTTACCTCCGGTATCAATTATATGGTTACTAATTTTTATTTTATCCCCATCCATATCGAAACCATCTATTTTACTAAACGCCTTAATTAAACCATCTCTTACACCTTCTCCTCTTCCTTTAGCGTAACCCATATTTTGATTATACTTATCACTACCTATTTTGTGTTTATATTTTAAATCTTCTGGTGAACCTTTAGTTATATTTAAAGGTTTATAGTTATTGTCCATAGTGGGGGTTATACTACCACTAATAGAGTTACTAGCACCGGCAATAATATCCATTTCTTCAATAGTAAAGTTCCCACCTTTACCTAGATATTTTTTTGCGTTTTCATTATTTTTTATTTTTTCCATTAAAATCTTAACAAAATCCGTAACTGCAGTACTACCTTCAGTTACTGTTGCCTCAAACACACCTTTGATTCTATTATCTGCAGAACCTACCATAAAACATTCGGGTTTAGTGGTGGTTATCGTTTTAGCTTTTTGTAATTCTTTTTCAACCCACTCCCAGTTCGGTTCACCATCTTGTTCGGATAATAAGTTGTTTTCAACTACCTCTATAGATTTAAAATTTTCTTCAGATAGTATATCGTGCGAATTATCCTTATAGGTAAAACCCATAAGTTTTTGCATACGTTTTTTTTGTTCGTTGAGGGATTTCATAAATTAAAATTATTTTCTACGAGATTCTCTTCTTCTAGATTCGTTTATTTTTCTTTTTTTTTCAGATTTAACTTGATTTACAATATTTTCGATTAAAGTAACCATTTCAGATTCTGTTAATCTAACTGTTTTTTTATTTGACATGTCTTAATATTTTTATAATATATGTTATTATATATTATAAATATAAGAATAAAGTAAAAAAAATAAATTCTACTTAATTTTTAAAACATTGTAAATTGTCAATAAATCTTTTTCACTAATATTTTTAACTGCTGCGAAATAACTTATTGCTAACATTAAACTATGAGAATGATGTGTTGATATAGTTTCGTTAGTTTTTTTGTGCGTTAAAATATATTTCCCCATATTATTTTTTTTATAAAAATACTAAAATATTTTTACTAAAACAAATTATTGTATCATATAACCTTGTGCATCAGCATCTGATAAAAGAGCTTCATACTCTTTTCGATTTTCAGGTGTTAAATTTTCTATATTAACATCTAATACTAATCTAGCTAATTTCTCATTAAATAATTCTCTAAAAATATTCACATTAATTCTTTCCCAAGGATTTTTACCTAAATTAGCTACAAATAAATTAGTTAACGTACCCCAACCATCTAAAGGAGCTTCGGTTAACTGATTATTTACTAAGGACATAACCTCAATATTGTCAGGTAATTGATCTCGTGTGGGTAATACAGTTAATCCACAATTATTAGCACTTAATCTATTTAAATTAGTAAACTCTGATAAATTAGGTAATTCAGTTATTTGCATATCACTAAAATCTAATGTACTCATAGTTCTATCTAAAAAGTCAGTTATAATTACTCCCTCAGTATTTTCCATTAACCACTTTAAATATTTGTTGTTTTGTAGTGCACCTTGTTGTTCACTTGCTAACCTACGTATAGATGCAACACCTTCTTCCCATACATCATCATCAATAACATCTTTAGTGTTACCACCAAATTTAGTTAAGTAATTTAAATATTTACTATCCATTAAACCAGAACCATTTCTAATATCACCTGTTGCTAATGCACCTAATTCTTTTTTGAAGAAATCAGTTAATCCAGGAAATTTAGATATCACATTTGGTAATTCACCTCTCTCAATACTTCTATTATTTTTATCATGTAACTGTCCTGATTCAAAATGGAATTGTAATGGGTAGATTTGTTCATCATCACCATCAAATAACTTCTTAGGCATTACCACATAATAATCAGATAAACTACCATCTGGTTTAGGGTTATTTCTTCTATACGAATCAAAATAACTATTTCCTTCCCTTCTAGTACACCAAGACGCTAAATTACCTAATGGTTCACAACTTGATTCTATTGTTTGTGGTGTATAAACTAATACATCATTATCTCTATACGCTAACTTCGCATGACCTAAATCTATAAATTTCTTTAATTTACCCCATAAACCACCATCTTCCTCATCAGAACCAATAAATGGACTTACTATTGAGTATAGGTGAGCTAAATCGTTATATTGTGTAATATCACTTACGTTTTCTGGTGCGTTCGGTCTATTAGGTGCACCTGTTTTAAATACTTTTTTCTTCCTTACTTTATCGAATACCTCTAAGTATTCATTTGCTTCAGGTAAATCTTCAGTTAAAAATCTAATTGCTTGATCAACATCTCCATCTTTTAAATGTCTCATAAATACAGTAACCATCCATTGTACGAATTCTTTTTTTCTAGTTGGATCAGCATCTACAATATCAGTAAAGATCTCATCAGTTAAAACTACTTTACTTTTACCTTTTTTATTGGTTACTATATATGCAATATCTACACCATCATGACCTTGTATTGGTTCTATCTTTTCTTTAGATTTCTTCATACCTCCGGCTGGTCTATCACCATCTTCAAATTCTTCTTCATCGTTTTCACCATCTGTCGCCCTATCCAATAATTTTGGGTCGATTACAAATTGGTTTCTTAAAAAGTCTACTCTGTCTTCTCTAATTAGAATATTATACTGATTTTCACTGATTATGTATTTCATTTTATCTTTCTTTTTCTTTATAAATATATCTTAAATTGAATTTGTTAATAAATTTAATCTAACACCCTTATCTTTTATTTTTTTTAGTACTTCTGTAAAAACTTTTTTATCATTCTCACCATCCGTAATTCTATATTTAATTTCATCTATTTTTTTAAATTCACCTATTAATGCCATCTCATCTAAAATTTTTTCATATGTCACCCATCTACGCCTCACATCCATAGTAGACTTATGAGTCTTTTTTAATATGTGGGATTTATATGAAAAATTTAATTCCTTACCCATTATCTCCCTTTAAAATTTTTAGACCATTTAGTTGTTGTATCCCTACCAAAGATATGGTCTAAACCTTTAGGTGGGTGGGATATCCAAGTTTTACTTTCTTGTCCCCATGGTGGTTCTATTTTATTTGGGTTATAATAATGTGTCGCACCTTTAGTATTATCTGAAATATTTCCCCCTTTAGATAATAACTTAGCATATTTAACTGCTAAATCCCAAGAATTTCTATTTTGGTATCTATCATTTTTAGGTCTATTTTTTAATATACTCCTAATATTCTCCCTATCTCTTTTAACTGGTTGGAAATCATTCCACCCTGAGAATTGGCTGGGTTCTAAAACGACATCCACCACACTACCTCTTCCTGCCTTACTTCTATTTAAAATCACATTAGCAATACCTTTAATATCTGACTCTTTGTTTTCCGACTCTTCCATAACAAAATTAATTGCTAGAATTAATTCTTCTAATGTTAATGAATCTGGTTTTTTAAAACCTAATTTTGATAATGTTTTGGGCCCAATAGAAACAGAAGATAAATCGTTGAATTTAACATCAAATAATTTACCAATCATTTTAGATGTTTTATCACCAAAGTCTTTATCGGGATAAAAACCAATCTCTTCAGCGTATTTAGGAAATTTATTATATAATTTTTGTTGGACTAAATGTAAAGGTCCATCATTGGTACTTTGAAAGTCCCCATGATATAATTTATCAAATCCATACCAAATATCGTTTAAAGATATATAGTCTTTTTGTATATCTCCTAAAGTTTCTTCGTTAATAATTAACTTTTCTAACTGTTTTTCCGTTAAATATACCTTCATTTTTGTATTTTTAATTATTTATAACTATAAATATTATGATAATAGGTTAAAATATGAAAAAACCCCTTAAAAAAAATATTAGTTCTAAAAAAAACACTCTAAGTAATAAAAATACCCTAAAAAAGGGTAAAATTTACTATAAAATACGTAAAATTACTAAAAAATACCCAAAAATCAAACAAAAAATCAAAAATATTAAAAATTTAGAGAAAAAATTGTATTATGCAATGGTTTGGGAGGTTACTGAGGAACAACCATTACAGATTTTAGAAAATTCTGACAAAAGAGGGTGGAAAAATCACCATTTAGACCATATTTATCCTATTTCTTTGGGTTTTCACAATAAAATACCCCCAAAAAAGATCGGAAACATCAAAAATTTACAATTTATACCATATAAAGAAAACCTTCGTAAAGGTTCTACCATCACTAATGACTCTAGAAACGCCTTACGAAGGTTAAAAAGGTTAAAAGGGTGAATTATACCTTATAAGTGTGGAATAAACTTTGAGCTTTCTCCACAATAAGTGCTTTTTGATTTTCTAATTCGGCAATTCTCTTATTTTGATCTTCATTAAGTGTCATTCCTGCCGCTTCTGCTTTAATATCGGCAACTTTACCGTCTAATTTATCATGTTGTAATAATAAACTGTGGTACACCTCTGCTTTTTCTTCGTTAGTCATAATTTATATTTTATTTTTTGTGATTTTTTACTGTTATAACCTCATATACACACCCACTATCGCTATTATTGTTCATAACATCCACAAAGTGGTTAGCCATTTTCTCATCAGTCATTTCTAATACTTGACTTGTACTATCAGTCATAAAAACATGTTGTATTTTATTAATGTTTTTATCTAATAAGGTTTTTTTAATCATATAACTGTATCTCATACCCTATGAATTTTCTTTATTTGTTAAATCGTCAGTATCAACTTTTTGATTTTGCATTTCTTCCATATATTTTTGGAATTGTTCTTGCATTTGTCTATTAAATGCTCTCTTTTGCGCATTTAATTTTTCCGTTCTCGCACGAGATTTTTGTTTTTGATTTTTTCTATGTTTACTTTTTGGCATAACTAATAATTTTATTAACTAAATATAACTTACTTTTATTGAAATGTCAAATATTTATTAGTATGAAATTTATTCAAATATTAAATGAAATAGTTAGTCATCCTTTTCCTTCTAAAAAAAAGGTGGTAATCCAAAATACGGATAATAATAAAATTTTTGTGGATTGTGAACATGCTAAAAGTAAAGAAGAAAAAATGACAGGTGTTTTAGGGATGGAAAGTATGGGTGAAAATAATGGTATTTTATTTAGTGATATATCACCTACATATTATCATATGAAGGGTGTTAAATTTCCTTTAGATATGATTTTTTGTGACGCAGATGGAACGATATTAGATGTAGTAACCGCAGAACCAGAGGGTGATAATGTATACCCACCTAGTGGAAGTCAATTCAATTTAGAGGTAAATGGTGGTTTTTGTGATAAAAACAATATAAATAAAGGGGATATTGTTTACGTTTCATAAATTTCGGGATTCTCTCTACCATATTTACGAACAAGTTCTCCGGCTTTTGCATTTGCTTCATCTTCCCACGGTGAACCATCTTCTCCTTCTTCTTGTCTACCTGTTAATTCACCCCTCTCATTTTGTTTATGGTGAACTAATTCATGTGCAACAGAACGAATGATATCTGGTAAAGATCTATTTTTACCTAATACTGTTACTTCATTATTATTAATATCGTAACTTGCCAATGTTTCTACATCGTCAGAATCATTTGTAATGTCTACGGTAAAGTTATCTTCTAATTCTAAATCCCCACTTACAAAATCAACAAAATCATCTATTTTATCTTCCATTAACTCTAATCGTCCAATAACACCTCTACTGCTTTCACCTCTTTTGATTATTTTAATTTTATCATGTGGTAATAAAACTTTTAAAGTTCTACCATTTTCCCAATTAATCCATAAATGTTCTTCAGGTATACCTGAAATAACTTGTGACTCTATTCTAGTTACTACACCCTTTGTTCCCGGTAGTATTGGGTTTGGATCTTCTCCATCCATTTCAATCATTTCAATGGTGTCCCCAACCAATGGATAGTCATCGTTATATAAATATCTAACAAATTTATCTAAAATAGGTTTAATGAAATCTTCATTTTCAAAATACTCTAAATTATAAACATTCTCAATATGTGGTATGGCAGCATTATTAATAATATTCTTAATTGCCTTAATCATATTACTATATTCATCCCCCCAATCATAAATTAATACTTCTTCGTTAAATGTACTAACTAAATCATCAAAGATTACATCCTTTAGTGATCTTTGTTGTGTTTCTTCTTTAAGTATTTTTCTAATGAGAGATTTCATATAATATAAATATGAGTTAAGTGGATAAAATTTTGCGTACTTTTAGTAATAAAGTGAATATTGTTGATTATATGATATAATCTTTTATTTTGAACTTGTTGCTAAAACTTTAGATTTCGAAGTCTTTGTCTTAACATTTAAATCCTTAACCAACTTTACTAAGTCTTGTTCAGTCAGTCTAATAGAACCTCTTCTTGTTTTCATATTATAAAAAATTTAGATTATAAGTGTCTTATATATAAATAAATATGTGTAATTACATAAAAGATCTATACTCATCATGTAATCTACTATATAAGTACTCATTAAATTCTTGTTTATCTATTGTTCCTGCACCACCATATCTGAAATGTCTATACTCATCTATAGTTACTGGTTCACCAAATAAAACATCTCCTTCATCACCATTCCAAACTTCCTCCCACTCTCTTTCAACTATTGTGCTGACGACCTCATTCCAATCATAGCCGTGTTCTAAACTTTCTGATAGTATCTCTAATGCGTCTTCATGATTCATTATCTCACAAACCGATATTCTACCTTTTAATGTGTGGGTATCCCAATCCCATTTACCCTCTATTTTATCGGTTACTTCATGTACCCCATCTAAAAAGTCTTCATGTAATGCATTTATATCGGCATTTTGTTGTGCGTCACTATATGCACAACCAATCGCACTTTCTAAATCACCGTTTTTAATAAATTCTCTTAAGGTTTCATCTTCCTCTTTTTGTGATTCATATATTTTTATGATGATTTTCATGTTCTCTTCATTAATATCATCTAATTGATATTCGTCATAATAACATTCGTAACCATTATACATATAATCATAATCATCTTCTAAAAACCTTTTTACCATATTTTGTATGTCATAATCGCCATCGTAAAACATATTTGAAATTTCGTCTGCCTCTAATACAAAATTAATATATTCATCACATCCACCATCATAATCTTTAAGGTATTTCCACACAAGATTTATTTCTTCTTCAACATCTAATTCCATATCTCTAAGATACTCATCAATAAATTTTTCAATACCAACCTTATCGATAATTTTAAATACACCCAATTCAAACTTGTTAAAGTTTGGTGTCTCCTCATTTAATATTTTCCTAATTAGTTTTTTCAATTGAATATTTTTTTTGTGGAGTCTCTCAATGCGTCAGTGTGACTCTTTAAATTATTTTTATTTTCATCGGGTATTCCATCCATAGCACCTTTACCTCTTCTCCAATCATCACTATTAATGTAAAAATTATATGGTAACATTTTATTCCATGTAAGTTTACCATTTTCTGATGCCCATGGCTCAATACAGTAAGTAATCAACTTTGGTATATAATAAGGTGTTAGTTTATTAGCTAAACTGCAACCAGCACTAAATAAAACTAATTTTGACACATTAAGCATATTTTCTTCCAAAAACTTAAAAAGTTCTGAATTTGATCCTTTATGGTCGTCATAATTAAAATATTTAATGATTTTATCTGTTTCGCCTACAGAATTTTTAAATGCGTCATATTGTGACTGATGTGATATACCAGTTTTGTTTGTACCCGCAACAAACACTATATAACTATCATTATTAGTTTCTTCTTTTAATATTTTTCTAATTAAATTTTTCATTACCAATCCATATCGTGTTCTTCAGGATAATCATTTATGGGATCATTATCCATATATTTTTTTATTCTATCAAATAAATATTGATAAATAATACTATAAAATTCCATATCACTTGATTTACCACCGAACATATCTAGTATCGCTAACTCCACTGCACTAACAAATTGATCGTTATCTTCCGCATGTACTACATTATATATGTCGTGTGTACCTGTAGGGTAGTGAAAAGTTCCACCACACCCATAACAATAATGTTTGGCGATAGGTTCTACATCATCAAAATAAACGGTATACGTTGTGGAATTATCGGATTTAACAATCATATCTATATTAATGATACTATCTAAATATTTTATTATTGAAGGTAATATTTTTTTGTTAGTAAAGTATTCTTGCCATTGTGTAGACATAATTTTTTTATAGTCTTCAATTCTTTCACTATACTCTTCCCTTAAAATTTTATCATAAAAATCCACCCTAATTTTTACATCATCCCAGTATGGATTATTTCTATCTAATAAATTATCCAACAGAAAAATTGCAGAAATTCTATGTGCACCATCATCTAACTTACTATTGATAACATTTATTGGTGGAAAATTAACTACACTTTTTGGGTTTGATTTAAGGTATTGTGCATATTCTAATACTTTTTTGGTAACTGGCCAAGAATAGTCATTTTTTAAAATATCACTTAACACTTCTTTGTAATAAGGTATTCCCTCTACTTGTGATAATATTTCATTAATATTTAAATATTTGGTGTTAGGTGTCATATTAGAAACTTCTGTTCCTTTAGCACTACTTACGCCTGGTTGTGGAGTGTTTTCTTCACTTAAAATTTTTTTAATAAATTTTTTCATCCTTTAATAATATCCCACAATTTATCTTTATTGGTTTTAATTATTTCTCCCTGATTCCATGGTCTCATTTGACTCATTTGTTTTTTGGTAGACATTGAATAACCTTCTTCATTTTCAAACCATTGTCCATCCTTATACACAAATACAGGATACCAACCATAAGAAAATACCACATACGCACCATTTCTATATTCTGCATGTGTATTATTACCTTTAAATGGTATTCTGTTAATAACTAAATCTCTAGATCTAACATTTGCAGTTCTCATCTTCCTATCCTTTATGTCTTTTCTTACTAAAGGATTATTAGATACAGTACTAACATTATCTTTAAATAATTGATACATCTCAAATGCTTCCATTCCAACAATACTCATTACACTATTAAGATAATTTAATATTTTTTGGTAGGGTGTTCTATCATCGAATCCTTCACGCTTTAATATCTCTATCATTTTCCTTTGATAGTTGTCTTGTTGAGTAGTTACCTCTTCTTTTAATATTTTACGTATAATTTCTTTCATATTCTTTAAATAAATATTTGGAATATTAAATAAATTTGCGTATATTTGTATTAAATCAAACATTATGAATAAACACAGAGTTTTCAAACACCCCAAAACAAACATTTCCTATATAGATACTGATGATGCAATAGTAGGGTATTCTAAAAGTGCAATAGCAAAGAGTGAGGATAATGATTGTTGTGTAAGAGCGTTTGCATCAGTAACAGAATCACCTTATGATGATGCACACGATTACGTTAAGAAAATATTCAAAAGAAAAAAAGGAAAAGGTACACCACGTTTTCCATTAACAATGAGTGAAAGAGAAGGTTTAAAGACTTTAAATGGTTATAAGTATAAAGAGTTAAAGAATCACGATAAAACTACATTTAATAAACCTGTTAAGTATTATTGTTGGGAAGATCGTAAATATAAGTATCGTTATGTAGAACGTACATTAGATAGTAAGTATTACCCACTTATAACTACCTATGGTAAAACCAGAGCCAGTCAAATGACTGTAGGTACATTTATTAAAGAATATAATATTGGGAGATATTTAATACATGTAAGAGGTCACGCTTTCACAATAATAGACGGTGTAGTTGTAGGTAATTCTTGTGATTCTAAACAACTAAAATGTAGAATAGTAGGTGCATATAAATTTTATAAAAAATGAATGATTTAAGTTTAATAGAATATTTAATAATTTTTTTATCAATAACCTTTATTTTTTGGGGTGGATACCTTATAGGTATTAATAAGGACAAATTATTTCCTAAAGAAGAAAAAGAAGAAAAAACCCTTACGGAATTAGATTTAGAATTAGAAGAAGCTTTAGAAGTAGAAGACTATGAAGAAGCAATGAGAATAACAAAACAAATAAAAAAAATAAAAAAATGAACAACACAACCACCGATTATGATGATTCAGTAAAAAAAATGGAGTGTACTGACATTATAGAAGGTTATTTATTAGATAACTATCCACACCTATATAATACAACAACTAGAAGAGAAATAAGACTTTGGGTTGAGAAATATTTAGAGACTAATAAGTAAGTTTTTGTCCGTGATAATCTTCTAAGTAAGATATTAAATCTTTGTGATAAGGTTTAAACTCTTCCTTAGTCCACCCATCAAAAAAACCTTCATCCTTTAATGTGTATTCATATGCATCTTTACCTCTAAAAAATTTTGAGTAACTACCTGCACCTAAATAATCTATTTTACCATATCTGGACCATTTAATCATATCTATATAGTCTTCTATCTTTCTTAGATCATAATCTCTTGTTAGATAACTACCCCAATCTTCTTCTCTAATTATTAATGAGGGGGTATACTCTAAATCCCAATCACCAATTAAAATGCTATTCATAGAATTTAAACGACCACTTTTAAATATATGATAAAGTGCTGCGTTATAAATTTCCTCTACTTCTTTATTTGTTAAGGCATATAACTCCCCATAATGCTCTTTAAATCTATTAAATAACCAATCCCCTCTTAAATCATTTAATATTCCTTGTTTTGGTAACCTAACTGGTGCAACATTATCATCATAAGTCGGTTCTACCATATCATTGAAAATCCAAAATCTATTATCTTCACTTATAGAGTTAACAACTTTTTTTTTAATTTTATCTAAATATTCTGATTGTTTACTGGATTCTGCCAAAATCCATTCTTCATTCCAATGTTCCCAATCTTCATCTCTTTGATAATTATTTATTTGTTCTATAATTTCATCACTTAATATATCTGATATTATTGGAATTGTAGGGTCATCATCACCCGATAACATATTCTGTGTCTTTAAATATTGTTTAACTAATTCAGGTATATTTCTTCTGATTACATTTATACTATCTTCTGTTAGTCCCTTATTTTCATCCCACCTATATAATAATTGTGGTAGATGATGCCCACCAGAAAAACCTAACTGATTAAAATCAAATAAAACTTTAAAGGACCTTAAAACAGTCATTTTTAAAATGTCAGTAACTATTCTATTTATAAATCCATTCTTATGATATATTTTACCCACATTCTGTCTAATCTGAGGTGCAGTTTGTTCAGTTAATGAATAACGAAGATTAACCAACTTTCTTACATAACCTTTATCTTTTGCAATTTTATATGTATTTTGTGTTAATTTTTTTGCAATCGGTGCAACCATCGGATCATCAAAGTGTCTGTTGGTTATTCTTTTTGGTACACCTATACCCATTGTTTTAAATAGATAATATGCAACTAAGTTAGATAAAGTACTCAATACAAATTCATAATCAAATATTCCTACATTACTGTGATAAGGATCATAATAAAAATCAACATTTCTACTAAGATCACTATCTCTAAACCCATAATCTACAGTATTAAAATTTATACTCTCTTTACCGTATCTAAAATTCTTTTCAATATCTCTAACCACCTTATCAATTAATGACTCCATATTTTTATTTTCTCTCATTACAATAGGTGCATCTGGAGTATCATCTTCTTTAATATATCTGTTATAAAGTTTAGGTATAAAAAATCTAGCTAAAACATTTATTATATCTTCAAGGTTATAGTATCCATAATGTCCCTCAAAAATAATAAAAAAGTCATTAAGAGTTTGTCTAACTATATCCCTAGTTAATTCCACTAATGGTTGGTAACTTTGACGCATTCTTTCTAAATCATCTTTGGATAAACTATAATGCACACTATTATTCTCATCAAACCCAAACCAGAAATCATAATCAGTATCCCCATGTTCTTCATCGGGTGGACTTACACGAATATTATTCATCATTTCATCTGCAACTTTCTCTAAGAATTTATATGAATTAGATTGTGTTTCCATCTAAAAATAAATATCAGTTCTTTTTATAAAAAATGTGTGGTTTTCCATTGTCGTCAAAAACAGTAAATTCACTATATGGATTTTCCGAAACTATCTTAGGATTAGATAGTAATTCTTTTTTAATAACACTAAAAGGTTTACGTTTATACCAAGTTTCTATTTCACTTTTTAAATTAACTGTAATGGTGGAATAAAAATAATCTGGATTCATCATTTCACTTTCATGTAATTCATAACCTCTTTTAGTTAATGATTCCGATCTTTCTTTATATGTTTTTAATAACCTATAAACCTTTAAAAATTCACTTTCCGTTAATGAATCTAAATTAGATTTAATTTTTTCTATAGTAGAATCGTTATTAGGTGGAATATGAAACTGTGTTGTTTTTTCACTTACAATATTTTTATGTTTTCTTTTAGACATATTTTTTATTTATAAATATCAGTGCATAAAAAAACCCCATCATATGATAAGGCAAATATATTAAACTGCCAAATATTTTATAAAAAAA
>CEUH01005535.1_pt1 | contig 25699 bp, 42 predicted proteins | sample 356461 | NCBI WGS metagenome assembly CEUH01 (sample SAMEA2623275, study PRJEB7988) | marine metagenome | isolation source: saline water (ENVO:00002010), including
AAAGGTGTCGAACCTAATTTTGGCTCTATTCCTCTTTTTAAGGGTTTCGCTGTATCTATCAGCGTAGTCCTTAAACTTTTGGTGGGTGTAAATTAGCCCATCTAATTCTTTCATATTTTTATACCCTTTATTTTTAGAATAAAAAAGCGTTAATTCTGCTATCAGCATCTTTTCCTCTTTTTTCATTAGTTCAACTGCTGTGTCTAAGTCAGCAAATATCATTCCTAATTCTTCCTGCTGATGCGAAAGTTTTAATGGTTCAAATTGTAATGAGTATATATCCATTATTTACCCCTCACACATTCTGAATAAGTAATTGCATATCCAATAATATCTTTAATGCTATCTTTATGCTTTGGTTTAGTCAGCAACCTTACTATTTTTACCCAAATCATTATTAAAGCAAAATGATAGTTTGAAACTTTGCCATATTTTCTAATTGCATATTGAGTTATTGCATTTATACCAACTGCACATAAATCGTGGTTTTCTTTAATGTTTCCGTAATTTTTACCTCGCCTATTGATAATCTTTACAGTTTCTTTTGTTAAATTTTCTCCTATCATAATTTATTTACCTCTATACATTCGCCTAAAACTACATTGTGATAAGGTGGCAGTTCTTTGGCACGATAATATATTAATCTCATTTGACACTCTTTTTTAGTTTCAAATTCCCACTCAAACATATGAGTAAAACACGCTTGTTTTGCTTCTCCATTTGCTATCCAAGCTGAACAAATTAATGCCATTGCTTTAAACATAATTATCCTTAATGCCATGTTCTTTGTGATGGCAGGTAATACAAAGCAATTCACATTTATCTATTTCAGCAAGTATTTTTTCTAAAGAATTGTTTTTTCCAACCATTCTTGAAATATTATCTATTTTTGTTTCTGGATTTATGTGATGGTAATGTAAAATATCTGGATTTTCATTATATCCACAATTTGAACAACCTTTTGTTTTTTTCATATCTTGAATATATTTTCTTTTTGCTAATTTTGTTTTGTTGTTTGGATTAATTTTATAAACCTTAAATTCTTTTGGATTTATAGAATTTTCTTTTGGTAGTATTGGCTCTGCAATTTTGATAGCTTTACCAAGTAATTTAGCAAATTCATTTTGGTATCTTTTTCTTAATTGATTAGCTATGCCTACTGCTTGTTGATAATTTTTTGTCTGCAAACAATGGCAATATCTTTTTTTCTCAAAATAACAATGTAATTTTGTAGGTATCCATTGTGAGATATAATAAACTTCTCTTTTAGTATATAATGTCATTTAGAACTCCAATTCTTTTTTATATATTTTGTCTTTTAAAATTAACTTTAGTTTTTCGTTAATCCCTTTGTTTTTATGAACTTTATTATGGCAACTACGACATAAGGGAAAAAGGTTGTCTATTCTGTTTAATCTGTTTCCTGCAACACCACCCATTTTTTTATTCTCGATATGGTGTATATCTACTGCCACTTGCTTTACACATAGCCAACATATGGGAACATCGCTTTCACAATATCCCCAATAGTCAGCAAATAGCTTTTTATAGTTCTTTAAGGTTTTCATTGAACGATTGTACTGCTTTTTTAGTTAGTTCTGGAATATCAGCAACAGAATAATGTCCACTTCCCATTGCCCTGCCGACAACCCCAGTTACAAAGATGTCTAGTCTTTGGGTACTACTTTTGCCACTACCCCCACTAGAAACGCTTGTAGTCGCTTCTGGAGCATTACCATCAACTACCTTAACACTTGAAACATTAGAATATAAGTTACCAGTTTTTGATTCTTTAGTATTAATGATATTATAGCTGATAGTATTCCCTTTTTCTGGCATTGGGTTCATCATTTCCCCTCTAGTATAAAGCCTAGTACCATCTATTAGGTCTATGCAGAAGTTTGGTATTCCATCTTCTGAATTATCGTAGCAAGCCTTAACCTGCCCAGTTTTTTGATTTGTCATGTAAACCTCCTATTTGTTTATGACATTGTAACCTCTACCCTCTAAACAATTATAGAGCATATCGGTTCTGGTTTGTGCTTTTGGACTTAGCCATAACACTTTGAAACGCATTAGATTATAAAATGCTTTCCCTTTATCCACTAAATAACTTGTATTATCTTCGACAATACTTTTGCAGGTATGCAAGTCATCGTGGTATCGGTTCATGTCGCCTTTAATATTAGCTGACGATTTACCCCTACTATCAACAATAGGGGTACTAGAACAACTTACTAAGAACCCTAATACTAGGATTAACACCATAGCTATTACAATTCTTTTAAAGATAACAATTCCCATATTTCTTTTTCGGTAACTGTTAGCTTGGTCAATATGTAATTTGAAATATTTATTAAGCATATTTATCGCCAATCATATTCCAAGTCTGTTCAACAAAAGGCTCTAAATCATCGTAATCACAAATAAATTCGTAACCCTTTTTATATAACTCTTGAACTCTTTTAATAGCTTCTTCTAAAGCATCACTATCTTTTACAATAGCAACCACCTTATCGAAAAAACTATCTTCTAAATATTGTTTATATTTTATACTCATTAGCTTGAACTCCATTATTATTATAGTTGTATATTTGAATAGTATTAAACTTATTGTCTACTAATGCCCTTAGATTGTCCTTAAAAACAACTCTAAAGTAATGCTTGACCTTACCATCTTCGATAAGGTCAAATCTTTTTAAATCTTTGAATACTAGCTTTTTCATAACTACCCCCTCATTGCTAGTATAATTGATAACTTTGTAAGTTTACCATCGAAAAACCAAAAAACTCTAGTAAACTTTGTGCCATGAGAATTTGTTACAAAGTGCCATGTATAGCTAACTCTTTTGAACAATTCTTTCCCAATATAATGTTCTAGGTTTCTTTTTGATTCTTGTGGATATTCTTTATCATATTTTACAGTCATATTAATAATATCCATAAGTATTCTTAAATCATCATTTTTCTGAGGTGGTAAAATCTCATAATTTTTGAAATGATTTCTACATTCTTGTAAATGAAAAATTAACTCACTATCCATAGAAACATTTTCAAACAATGGTCTGTGTTTTTCTCTTACTAAATGCAAGTCATTTGGTATATCTACGATTTTAGCATATCTTTCGTCTGGTGTTGAACCAGTAATAACCCACGAATTTTTTATGCAATTATATGCGTTATTTAGATAGTCTAATGCTCTTTTTTGTTGAGCCTTAGAAGTAAAATAATTCTTTGAGCCTAACTCAATAGCCTTATTTATATTTTGTCTTAATGTTAACATTTTGAACTCCAATTATTATTAGTATTATTAATTTATATCCTAATTTAAAGGCTAGGTTTTATATGTCAAACTATTTATTATTTTCTTGATAAATAGTAGCAATGCACTAGCTTTTTCTCTATTTTCTCTACAAGTTTTAAGTCTTTTTTCCATGTATCATCTCCATCTTCAATCATAGAAACAAAGTTTTGTCCTAACTCTTGTATTGCTTGCCTTAACATTTCCATTTCTTTTTGGCTAAATTTTTTGTAATACATTATTTATCCCCCTCTTTTTTTTCATAGATTGCATAACATTTTAATGCCCCGTTTTTAAAATCACTTTCAATATCTCCAATCAAGTACACATTACCATTAACGATTATTTCTATGTGTAAATCTCTTGATTTTTCGTTAGTAATAATTTGATTATATAATTGTCTTAAATTCATTATGAACTCCTATTATTATTAATATATTGTTGTGCTTCTTTTTTAGTTCTGAATATATCCAAAACTTTACCATTAAGAGATACAGCCCATTTACAAGCTGTACCCCAGTTTTCAGATTTATATATTTGGTAATTGTTCATTAAATACTCCCCATTCTGATTGTGTGTGAATGACCATTTTCAAATGCTTCCATACCTCTATCAATAGAAACATTTTTCATTTCTCTAGCTTTAGATGGTTTGACACAATAAGTATTTACTGAACCATCAGCAGAATAATGAATTCTATCCATTTCTTTATTTACTGCTATTGGAACACATTTAATTGGTTCGCCAATATTTCTATATTGAACACCATCACAATCCATGCCCTCTTCAACTATAACAGTATAACCATATTCAGAATTATTTTTATATCTATTGAAAATAGTTTCTTTCAAAGTCAAAAAATCAGCAATTTTATATTGTCTAAAAAAGTTAATATAATCTTTTAAAAGAACTCTGCATTTAGTGTCATTCTTAACTAAATCGTAATAATATTCTATTGCTCTTCTATCTTTAGCATACTGTGTTGGGTTATTTTTTTTAAAACTATTCACTATGAACTCCTTATTATTATTATCGGCATTATTGCCAGTAACCTAGAGTATAATCTAGGTTTTATTTAAATGTAAAGCATAAAATAACTTTTTTTTAAATTTATTGTGTTTTTCTTAGTTTTTGGTACTATTAATTGCGAGTAATCCTCCGTAATCATAGTATGAACTCCAATTTTATACTATATTTAGGGGGTAAATTTAGGTTTGCCCCCTATGATTAAAGAATCACATATTCAAATAGCTTGTAACGATTTACTCAACCAAATGAACAAAGTGTATTGTTTTCGGCATTTTCATGTGCCTAATGAGGGTAAAAGGTCGATGTTTCTGCATAATCATATGAAACGCATGGGCTTAAAGTCTGGTTGTCCAGATTTAATCATTGAATACCCTAAAGGTCGTATTTTGTATGTGGAACTTAAAACTAAAACTGGCAGGTTAACACCTACTCAAAAACTATGGGCTTCTCAATCAGCTATATATGAAACTCCCCACTATATTGTTAAAGGGAATATTGACGATTGTTTAAATGAATTAAAAGCTATTATCGAAAAAAACGTGCCTAAGATAGCTTAAATTTCTAGGGTATGTTTATACCTTTTTTACCTTTAACACCCTCTGAGGGGCTTTAAATGAGGTTTTTATTCGCCTTTTTGACTTACCTCTGCGTTTTGTCATAGGTCTTTTGTCAATTAACTCAGAAATCGTGGCTGTAGTGGTAAAGCCATTCATTTGCCAACTGACCTCATTGCCCTAGTGTGTGCTTGACCAAATGTTGCACCTTTTTTCATAGCATTTGCCATTGCCCTCATATGTTTAAGACTATGATGCCTTGCGTGCCTATTCATTGTCTTTTTTTGTCTTGAGGTTAAATCCTTAGTAAACTTCTTAATAGATGCTACTTTGACCAATTATTTTTTCTTTCTCATTTTGTTTTTTTTCTTCTTTGGCTTCTTTTTCATTCCCTTTGAGTGAGAACCTTTTCCATAATGATAAGGCATTATTTTTTTCCTTTCTTTTTCTTACTACCTTTTTTCTGACTTTTTAAAATAGCCATTTGTAAACCTTTGGGTAGTTTCTTTTGTTTTTTTGTTAGTGCCATTTTTACCTCTTAATGTAATACAGTTGAGTGTATTAGAATTAGGATAACACAAAAAATTAAAATCTGAACCCATGATTTTAGTTCCTCAAATGTATCCCATATTTTTAAAAAGAAGTCTTTCATTTGCTTATCCCCTTTTTTGTGTCTACTTTCTTAACCTTTTCAAATGACCTTAAACCACCAATTCCAAGCATACCCAGTAATAAAGGCATCATAACCGACATATCAGCTTGTGGTACATTTATACCAAATCCTGCACATATTGGGCTTACCAGATAGTTTATGGCTAAAGATAAACCACATATCCACCCTATTAAAGGTCGCCAACTTGATTGAAACCAGTTTCCCTTTGCTTCCTGCTCATTGACCTTTATTTGTGCCAAAGCTAATTGCTGAGCGTGTTTCTCAGCCATAGTGCTTAACTCAAAGGCAATCTTGTTTTTTGTGTCCTTGTCCTCTATAAACTTTCCAAGTAATTTAGTCGCAGGTGCTATAAGTGCTTGTATCATATGCTTGCCATTCTTTCACATAATCTATCGGCTCTATTTGTTACTTGCCGATACCATTTACTATCTTTCATTTGATTTGATGCTTCTTGCCAATCACGATTATCTACAGCCTTTTTCATTTTGTGAAATCTTGAAAGTCTAGGTCTACCAAGATTAAACATCATATTTGCTATTATAAGTTGTGCTTCCTCTGGTAAAACATAAAAGTCATCATATAAATGAATACACTCATCTATTGTGACATTCAAATCTTGTTCAAATAGTTCATTTACTCTTTCGTCATCTATGTGAGTGCCGACTTCCAAACCAAACTCTGGGTCTGTTTCTTTTATCAAATGCCCTACCCCTAAAGTTGGCAAGCCTAAATGGTCTAAATATATTTCGTTCTTATAGCCCTCATCGGCTTTAATTTCTTCTTTTAGTCTTTCAATATCCATTAGAACCTCTGTAATACAAAAGCTATAAATTGTGTCGCTACCATGAACCCTATAGCCCAAAGAACATAATTCAGCTTCTTTACTTCTTTCTGCAAATGATAAATATGATTGCTTTCTATTAACTCAATCTTGTTATAGATATTTACCAAATGCTCTTTTGTTGTTTTGGGTTCTATTTTAGCCATCAATATATTCTCATTTTTTCATTTACTTTAACTAATTTACAATAACAATCATAGTTTTTTTGTTCTTCTCCGATTTTTATTGTCTGATTACTTAAATATTTTTTAAAATAATCACAATTATTTACACTTGAAAAATGAAGCATACCAGATGGATTGCCTGCTAAATAACACAATAGAACAAAGGCAGGCTTCATTTTAAAACCTCATGTAAACCAAAAACCTCTAACATCATAAAGGTAAAGAATAATAATAAAACTCCACCAAATATAAGTTTGCCAGAAAAGTTTGTAGAACCTAATCTTATGGCAACAAACTCATTGCCTAGTATTCTCAGTATTAATTCAAAACTGTTTTCGCCTACTTTAACATCTAATGTTTTTTTATCCGACATAAAAGCCCCCTAAAAAACTAAGTGTCCATATTATAATCGTAATTCTTATAAACATACTAACCTTTATTTGCTTTCCATATAAAAAATAATAAAACAAAAAAACCAATAATTGTTAAAATTAAAACTATAATTCCTATGGCATTAATAATTTTGTCTTTTTGAATTTCTTTCTGGTGGACTAACTCTGCTCTTTTTCTTCTAATGGAGATTTCGGTTTTAAGAAAATCCTCCCACCCTGCTTGACCATATGACATCATTATCATGTTTTTGAGGTCTTGTCGGTGTTTTTGCATCTTCTTTCTAGCTATAAGGCTGTCTAAAGCGACCTTTTCAATATTCTGACTATTAAACATAGATTGCCAAAAAGTAGGGTTCTTGGCTCTTTTTTCCATATGCTCAATATCGCTACTATTTTGCATAAAAGTAGAAACTTGAGATGACATTTCAGATATATCTTTGCCTAGTGCAATGCCTTGTTTTAAATAATCAACACACTTAGTAGCACCTGCTAATAATAATCCTATACTTGCAGGGTCTATAATCCCCTCCTATTAAATCTCGTCTGGAAAGTCGTATATTGGTGCATTCCCAGTAGGGTTTCCATCTGAATCTGTTGGAACAGTAAATAATGCTTGAAACTTACTCATATTAGAAGCATTTGTAATAGCTGTTTCAATGGTATTACAAGCTGTTCTTACGGCATCTCTGTAAGTAGCTACATTGCTATCAATATCAACATTCTTCTCAGATTTCCTTACAACTTGCCAATCCCACTTAGATAACAGATTATTTGTTGTTTCTTTGGTTTTCTCTATCCATATTGTTTTAAGACCTTTAGTAACAACTTGGTCTCCATTTTCATCTAAAACTGGTTTATTATTTTCATCAACTTCATTTATATCTGTAAGACTTCTTTCAATCAAAGTGCCATCTGCTTGTCTACCCCAGTAAAAAGTAGAATCAAATGGTTGTTCACTTGCAGGTGCATCTTCCCATACTAAACCAAAATCTGTTTTATTTTGGTCTGTCCAAGCACTCGCCCAATTATAGGGGTGTTTATAAGTACCATCTGACCAACTCTTACCCTCTTTTATTGTTACTCCATTATGTTTCCAAGGCATATTATCTCCTATCTTGCATTACTAAATTTAAATGGCTGTTCTGCAAAAGCCATATAGATGTATGTTCCACCATTATAATTCCACGAACCAACTGTATCACGCACCTTAAAGCCATTTGAATTAAAATCAAGCAGTATAGCACCTCCACTATATTCGCTTTGAGATTGAGTTAGGTTTAGCGTAGCATTAACAACATTATGTGGATTACGAACAGAATCCCATATATACCATTCAGAAACAAGTGATGAGCCTTTTATAATCACAAAAGCAGGTCTGAAGCCAGTATAAACAAATGTGCCATCTGCTGAACCATTGCCAGTAAAAGAGCCAAACTTAGAGAAGCCCTCAACAGAATGAAAGCAATAAGCAACTTTGTCGTTACCAGTAGTGTTTAAGTCTGTACCATCTACGTTAAAAGTAGTGCTTGTTGGAACAGAAATGCTAGAATTACCACCTGCACTAGTTGAATTTAGGTACAAAAAGTCCATAGAACCATCAATAACAGTAGTGCCAGTCCACCAGTTACTAGTAGCATCTCTATCCTTAACAAAAAGCAATTCTGGTGCTTGTGTAAGTCCGTGTCCTACATTTTGTGCCCCAGAAGAACCAATATATTTTACAATACTAAAACCTGCAGTTGTATTTGCTTGCAGAACACTTAGAACTGAACCATCAAAATTAGTCTGACCAAATGTAGTGTTAGTATTAATTTGACCACCCATTCCAGAATGATTAGAACAATAGTAATACAAGGTTGGAGCAGAACTTGCTACTGTTATGGTAACTGTTGCACCAGAAGAACCTGCTGTGCCACTTGTTGTAACTCCAGTTGTATATTCTGAACCACCCCCATGTGTTCCATCTGAGGTAGTTGAAAACCTTAATGGGTGTCCACTCATACTGCTATCTGATATATCAAACGTGTATGTTCCATTTTCTTGTAAATCTAATGTTACTGCACTTTGAGCAAAAGTAGCACTATCTGCTGAGTTTCTAAATCTATATTTATTGCCACTATCTGATACAACAACAACTTTATAAGTCTTTGTAGGTGCTGTACCACCACACTTCCAGTTCCACCCAACTACAGTTGCACCATTAGTATTAAAAAAAGCACTTTCAGTACCAGAAGCATCTCCTCTTGCTATAGTTATACCATCTGCATCAAAAGAAGTGAGAGTTCCATATAAATCATTATAAGCACCCTCTGCAATCGTACCATCAACTCTTAAATAATTTTCTCCAGTTCCCCTTGAGGAATCATACATGACATGACCATAGCCAATAGACCTATGTTTGTACCATATCCAGTCTGGTTGAAACCCAACTCCAGTTAATGACCTTGAACTTGCATCATCTCCAGTATATGTAATTGTATTAAAATGGTCATCTGCTTGAAAACCAACTCCTTTATTTGGACTTAGTGTAGTGTCTGGTAGGTTAGATGAGCATAGTGCTAGAAACCCAGTTGGAGGAGCATATTTAAATACACCTGCTCCCTCACTTGGTGTTTCTGTTCCTATATCTGAACCAGTTAAATAGCCTGCAAAACTTGGGTCTTGCCCTGCATTCAAAGTAAAACCAAAGGCTATATGATTTAGTCCATTGCCTTGAGCAACTGTCCAAGTTAAGCCAGATAATTTACCAGTATATGCAGAGTTTGTTGTTGTTCCTGCTGAAATTTCAGAACTTGTTGCACTATTTTGCCAAGTTCCATTTTTACTAAAATAAATAGCATCATTATCAATATCTAAAGCAACACCTATAATGTCAGTTGCTCCCCAACTATCCCCATAAGCTGATTGCCCTAAACCATCTAATGTAATACTACTATCTACTCCAGTACCATATGCAGATTTGCGACCTTGATAACTTGCATAACATATTGCTTTAAATTTACCAAGATTGCTTTCAGTTCCACCTGTTGTTGTTATTTCTGATACATCAATTACACCAATATTAGCATAATTTGCATTTCCCATTAAATGAGGGTGAGTTTCAAAATACCATTTACCAGAATTAACTGCAATAGTTCCAATGCCTTTTACTCCAAAAGTATTAGCAGTTTCTGTACTTTTTAAATTACCCTCTGATAAAGTCGTATTAGTTAACGCCCAAGAATATAAATTACTATAGGTACAGAAATTATTTGTTGGACTATCTAACACAACATCTGTAGAAGCTAAATTACTTGTTGAATAATCATTGCCATTACCACTTGTGTCATCTCCTAAAGAACTACTATCTGCAAAAGTTAATCTAAATCCATTTGTTCCATAGGTTAAACCAGATATTTCTTTTGGTATCCATACACCATTTTTTGTTTCACCAAAGCTAGATGGTGTTAATGCAGTTCCATCAATAAAATTATACTCAGCTAAATATCCATCAAACTGATAACCTGCAAAATTAGTTGAACCACCTATAGTATGTACAACTGTATTATTCCAAGCATAATTTTGATTTGGAGGAAAACTAGAATAAAGAACTTGTAAGGTTTGCTGTGTGCCATTTATATAAATTTTAACTCTGTCCGTGGCAGTACTTTCAGTAACATCTACAGCTACGACAACATGAAACCAATTAGTTGTATCCCTAAATACTGCGTTTGTCCCAATAGTATGTGCATTACCAAAACTTATTGCTAATCTATCACTAGTGTCAAAGTATATAAAATCTGAATAACTTGAAGCAAAAGCACAAAAAAGAATAGAACCACCTGCATCAATAGTACCACTTAGTTTAACCCAAGTGCTAAGAGTCCAAGTTTTTCTATTACTTGCACTAGATGGAGTTCTACTTAATTCTGCACCACTTGATTTATCAAAACGTAGAGATTGGTCTATAGTTTCTGGATAAAATCCTGCACTAGCACCAAACCATTTTTCATTGCTTAACATTAGCTGAAAGCCAACTGAGGTGTACCAAGTAAAATAGAGTTATCTGCTTTTATCATATAAGGCACTACATCATAAGCACTATTTGTACTTGATAAATTTAAACCACTACCACCAACAGTTTCATAGTCTGTGCCTAAAGATACTGTTCCTGCTGAACCAGAACTTGGCTGTATAAATATCATAGCACCAGTTTGACCTACATTTGACGCTTCAGTTGTAGGATTAGCTAAAGTATTTGCACCACTTCCTAAAGTAAGAATAAAGTTTTGATTAGTATCAAAATCTAAGGTTTTACTCGTAGATATTGTTGCAGTTTCAGTTGCAGTAACACTTGCATTTCCTAAAACAATTCTTCCAGTTCCATTAGGTGTTAAATTAATATCGCCATTACTTGTACTTACAATGCTATTACCATTAACATCTAAATCGCCACCTAATTGTGGTGTTGTATCTCCAACTACATCTGTTGCAGAATCAGATACATTTACTGTGTTAGCAGTTGTGTTAAATGTTGCGAAAGTAATATCATCTGAACCATCATAAAACTTTAATATTGGTGCAGTTGCAGTTGTTGTGTCTAACCAAAATGTCCCACTTACTGCACTTGATGGTCTAGAACTTCCAGAATTAGTTGTGTTAATCGCACCTAAAACAGTATTTAAATCACTTCTAAATGATGGAAACGATTGGTTCGCTATTGTAAAATCAGTTGCTTGTGCCATAATTATTTATACTCCTTTTAAAAGCCTTTTGCAATAAAATCAAAAGTTTTAGATATTCCAGTATTGGAACTATTAAAAAATGCAACATCAAATCCAGATACACTTTTATTTGTTACTGTAAAATAATCTCCAGTTGCCATTCCTTGTCCAGTAACACCTACTGCATATCCAGTTGTTTTAAAAGGGTTTGTGAAACTGATTGATTTTGTGCCAGTACCAGAAACAATATCATTACCACTAAATATTCTATCTTGCATATCAATAGTAACAGTAACTTGAGAAACAACTGGTGTACTTGCATTATCTCTTGATATTAATACAACTCTAAATTTAAAATATCTTGCTTCATATTCTCCAATAACAAAGTTTCTAAAATCTGTATATGTTGTATTATCATCGCTTGTTGCTATCTCTAAATGTGCATTACAGTTTGCAGGTGTATCGCCATCGAAGTTAGAACTAGCATCATCAAAGTTTCCACTTCTATTATCAAATAAATCATCTGGGTTATCTGCTGATTGTGTTAAACTTGCAGTTATTCGTGCAGTATGCTTTGCACCAATATCTATAACATCTGAAAATTCATAATTGCCACTTGATAAAAAGTCTGCATTAGATGCACCACTATCAAAAAATCTAGTTGTTTCATCATCAAAATTACCACTCGCACTATCAAATAACTCTGATGAATCTAACTCTATTGCACTATCTGTTAAAACAGTATTTGTAAACGTACCACCGAATGTTGGGTGTTCTGATTGTGTGGTAACTGCATTAAAGTTTATTGGGCTTGTAACATTAGATATTATAGCAGTTGCATTTGAACTAAAGTTCCCTAATTTATCTACTGCTTTAATTAAATATGTGCCTTTTCTTGCAGGAACTGATATTGATGTTGCAGGTCTTGATATTTTCTCAACTAAAGAAACTGAATTAAGCCAATCTGCTGAACCATCGGTAGCTTCTGAAAATCTAAGATTATAATAAGCTAAATCCAAGTCAGTTACAGCTTCCCATGATAAATGTGCTTCTTGACCACTTACATTAGCTGAGAAGTCAGTTACATCTGATGGTGGTGCTATTGCTCCAACGATTGTTCTTTGTGCTGATACATAGGTTGATGAAACCCCTAAACTATTAACTGCTTTAACTCTTACATCATAGGTTTGTTGGTCAATCACGTTTAATATTCTATGATTTAAACCAGAGCCTAAGTCAGCAATAATAAAATCTGATGATGAATTTAATTTGTATTCTACTTGATAATTATCAACAAAGTTATCTGGGCTTGCACCGATTGTAACATTTAAAGCCACAATAACTGTTCCATCATTATATTCTATAAGTTCATCTGATAAAGTTACTGATGCAGGTGGCTGAACTGTTAATGGATTAGGTAAAGTCGTACTTGGTATTGTTGCCACTTCTTGTTGAGTGCCAAATGTATAAAAGCTATCTTGATGTTCTGAGCATTGTATTGTTACTGTATGGTCTGCATTTATAGATAAATTTTGCACTCTAAATGGTTTTGCAGAAAAACTTGGTGTTGAATGTGTAATATTAACAATATCGCCAATAGCCAAATCAAGGGCTGTAGCGTCTGCTCTGAGAGATATATCTAAACTTGACCTAGAACGCCTTAAAATGATTTCTGCCATCTCTTGGGCTTGATATGGGCTTGTAAACATAGAAAAATCAAACCTACCCTCTAATAACAATCCACCATCGGCAGTTTTCATTGTTGCGTGTTGGTCTGCACTTGCTAAACCAGTTTCATCTACTGGTGGAAATTGTGCTGTGTCTGATTGATAATTTTTATCTGGATTTATAAAACTAACGATAACTCTGTTATATCTTGAGTTCTTGTTTTTACTTTGTACTGTAATACCACCTAGAATATTGTCCTCTGTGAGCGTTATAGACGCACTACCAGTTGATTCGACTAATATGTTATACTTACCCCCAGTAAAGTTTAAATAGGCTCTAGCACCCCTTACAAAGTCTTTAACATTATCTATGGCTTTCTTGGAAGTATCAACAACTGTATGACTGTCCATTAAATCAATAGTGCTTGCTCCAGAATAAGGAGTTATATTGGTATCACATACATCTCCTGCTGTTTGCCAATCTGCAAAATTACTATCGAAATAACTATTGCCTATCCCCATGCCAAATCTATCGTTTCTTAGATAGTCTAATAGCTGATAAATAGGATTGTCTGAATATTCCCATGTTGAACTATCATCTTTTCTATGTGAACCACTTCCACCAGTAACTGTGCTATCTAGGTTTGGATTATAGACTTTTTTGCCTTGCACTACAGCTTGAACACTTGGTAATGAGCCAAACTTATCTCTATTCCATTCAAACCTTAATGCTAAATATGCCAAACCTCTTAGTCTATGATTGCTTGTCCATGAACTAAGTGTTGATAATAAACTTGATGCAGTTTGCGAATCACTACCAAAATGTGGCTCTACTGTAATTAAACTTGAGCCATCATAAAAATTTGCATCACTACTTGCTACAGTTACTTGTGTATTATCTGCCAAATCACCAGTAAAAGTAACTTGATTATCATTTACAAATATTGAGGTTATATCGTTTATTTCTCCCTCACTTAAAACCAATGCCATATAAAGATATTGGTTGTCAGTTCCAGAAGTTTCTAAAAAAACAACATTACCTCCAATTTTTCTTGTTCCATAAACTACTGGTATAAAACTATTAGCACTAAATTTATTGACTAAAACCCCTTTGGCATTTTGGTCAGCTTGTATTTCTCCAAAGTCTGGAATATCTACTTCTGGAGTAATCCAACCGACTACCTCATCAACAACATCAACAACAACATCAACAACTGCATCAAAAACATCAGATAAGAATTTGCCTATGGATTTAAATAACCCCATTACAACCTACCCCATCTAATATCTTTTACTGTTAATGCTGAGAATTCCATGCCTTTATCCCCAGAAAAAAATCTTTGTTGTGAATTATCTGTTGTTACTCGACCACTTGTTTTTCCAAAATTACCCCAATGTGAAGTAACTGTAAGAACCAAACTCGCTAAATCAGTATTATCAGCAATTTTATATTCATCTATTGTACCATAAAACAATAAAAATGGGTCTGCTATTAATGCCATGTTTGCATCTAAAAAACCTCTGTAAATATGAACATCATCATTAATAATATTCTCGTTTAAAGCTATACCCACATAAGTTGTATCAACTGCTGATAAATTAATAGTTAATGAGTTCTTCGTAGGTCTATTGGTTTCACTTACTCCAGTAACTGCCCTTAAATGACCATTGGAAAGATAAGTTCTTGATGAACCAGATACGCTTGAGGTTATATCAAAACTTGCGTTAGTTAAATATATCGGTGTAGCAAATCCAAATTCTATTAATAAAACTGGTGCAATATTACCAGTCGCTAGTTCGGTTTTAACTGCACTTGTTAACCCTCTAGCCATTTATAAACTCTCTATAACATCAAACTCATAATTAAATAAAAGTTCTCCATCTTTATGAACATTACTTGAATTAAACTCTTGAACATCGCTATTTAAATGAACTTTAAAAGGCACACTATCATAAGTAACGGAACTATTATTGGCTAATGCTTCCCTTAATGGTGGTTCTATTGTAACTGTAGCTGAATTACTCGATGATGTTACATCTTCGACAACCATATAAACCTTATCATGTGCGAACTTTATTAAATCCCCTGCTTTTAACCTACCTGCACCATCACTAGCAAAACCATCTATCGCTATTGTTGTATCACTTGCAGAATGTACCCCATTCACTAACAAAGTTCCAGTTTCATTACCTTGTGCGTTCATGTAACTCGGTAAAGTAATTGTGAAGTCCTCTTTCCTAGACCTTTGCTTCATTATAAATGCCATGATTGGGGCAAATTCTGAGCGTTTCATAGGAGGATATGAAACTGTAAAACTAAATCTTTGCCCTTGTATTTGTCGTCTAAACGTCTTTCCACTATCGGTTTCAGAGAATAAAGTTTTTTGATTATTCCTAAGATTAATCGCTTGAAATCTAACATTTGGTAAAGCACCACTCATATTATCGCCATTCTACCTTTTTCATTTACAGCTTGGTTTATCATATTCACAATAACCCCTCTGCTGTTTACTAATAACTCATTGAACCCTCTGGCATCAACAGTATTTATATTAAAGTTAACTGTTACTGGCTTGCCCATGCCTAGCTTATCATTTGGCACTATCGTTCCTGCTTGGTCTGGAACAAATAATTCTGCACCCTTTTCTCCAACAATACTTGGTCTGCCTACTGGTGGTCTACCACCCTCTGCGAAACCTTTTATCTTGTTTATTAACCCTGCACCAAAAGCCAATGCACCACCTACAGCCACAATATTAAATGGGAATGGTATACTAGCAAAAGTTTTCATTGCACCCTCATAAAGGCTTATCATAGCCTTTTTTATTGCGTCCATTTTAAATAAAGCCATAGACTTGGCAAATGCCATTTTTACTGCTTCACCAACTAGCATTTCAATAAAACTTCTAACTACAAATTTTCCTAAATCTGAAAAGTTTAACTTACCAGTCATTACAAAGTCTGTTAATGTAGCTTTTAATTTTCCAAAACTAGCCTTACCAATATCCTCTATTTGTTTCATAGCTGTTTTTCCAGTATTCATAGCTTCTGTAAAACCAGTTCCAAACGCTTGAAGTGCTTGAGTAAGCAAATTAACTTCTTCAGTTTGACCTCTTAATTTAACATTCATTTCTTCTAATGGTACTTGAAATACTGCATCTCTAAGTTGATTTAATACACCAGTAACTGCTTCAAACTGTTCTTTATTACCTTTAACTTTTTCTTGTAAATCTGTAAGTTGACTTATTAATGGATTTACATCTGTTGCCATAAAGGTTTGAAATGCTTCATCAGTTTTGTTTTTAAATGTTTCAAGTTGTGCGACAACAACTTCCATTTCTGCTTTAAAATCTTCTAATGTTTTAGGTTGTTTAAACATATTAAAAAATTTTTCAGTTGCTCCAGTAAGTTCAGCTATAGTAACCCCTAAAGCAAGCAAAATACCTATTACTGTAGTTTTAGATATTTTTGACATTGCCAACATAGCTAAACCAACTTTTCTTACAGATAAAGCCAATGCTAAAAAAGATTTTGATATTTTAAACACAACAACTCCGATTGCTAATGCTTTAATTGTTTCAAAATTATCGTGTAAAAATTTAACTGCATTTCCTGCCATAATAACTGCGTTTGACAACGCTTCACCTACACCTTTTGCAACTTTCTGTATAACAGCTTCATTATCAGCTAATGCTTTATCTAAAGTGCCAAATTCTTTTTTTAATCCAACAAAAAATGCTTCAGCTACAGTTTTTTGAAAAGCAAAAAATTTATCACCAATCATTGAGAGTGTTCCCTCTAAGGTATTTGCTAAATCATCTGTTGCATTAGCAAATTCTCCGTCTTTTCCAAAAACCCTAAATAATGCTTCTCTGGTTTGTTCTACAGATACTTTTGCACCTGCACTAAACCCTAATAAAGATTTAACACCTTTTTCTCTAAATATATCTGCACTAGAAATACCTGCTGATAATGACCTTTGGATTTGTTCTGCTGTTGTCCTAAAATCTAACCCAGTAACTGAAGCCACATTTCCAGTAATTTCTAAGACTTTTGAAAGTTCATTTGCATCTTTACTAACAACAGCTAAAACACCTGCACCTTGCTGTATTTGCTCTAATGAAAAAGGTACTTTCGATGCAAACTTTGACATTACATCAAATGCCTTTGCACCCTCCTCGACACTACCAAAAAGAAACTTTAATCTAATTTGTAATGATTCGACTTGTTTTCCTACATCGATAAATGATTTTACAACTAAACCTGCACCAATACCTACAAGTGCGTTTTTTAAATTGAATACTGATTGTTTAAGACCATCTACCCCTTTTGTGGCTGATTGCATAGCCATTCTGGTCTTATCTTTGGCTATAATATCAATATTTACTTGTTTAGTTGCCACGTCTTGCCTTTGCTATTCGTTCTTGTCTTTCTTGCTCTATCCTTTGAAGTTCATAGTATGCTATCCACATATTAAACTCATCAACTGTCATTTGCAAGATTTCGGAAACCGACTTGTGAAGTTTTTCGGCTAAACCAAAGATGTTGTGTAGTTCTGGGTTATTCTTTAGTTTTTTTTATTATCTTCTAGGTCTGCGTTTCCAGTTCCCATTATCTTTGTAGCAACTTCAGCAATTATATTGGTATCGGCTTTTGTCTTAAACTTTAAGATGTGGCTTGCATTAAACATTTTATCGCCATCTTTTGTTAAAGCCTTTTCAATAATTACATCAATTAAAACTAACAAATCAGTATTAGTAGCACCTTTAAATATCTTTTGTTTCTCAAGCATATTAAAAGGCTTGGTATAAATTGCTTTATCCCCTACTAAGCCCCACTCTGGCACTTCAATAATTTGAGTGTCAAGGTTACTGTAATGGTCTCTTATGCCATCAAAATAATCAAAATTTTCTGACATAAATTAAACTGTGCCGATTGTTAATGCTCCATTACCTTGCAATGCTACAGTTCTTGTTGTCATTCCATCTAAAGTAACACCAACTGACATACTTGTAACAATACCAGTACCACTAAAACTTTCGTCTCCAGAAGTATTGCCCTCTGGTAAAAAAACAAAACTTAAACTAGAACCTTGTACTAATGATGCTTGTTGTGCAGATTCTTCATTGTAGTTCATATCAATAGAAGCAGTAAATGTACCTCTACCTGCTTTAAAAGTTTTGCTTGTATCTTCTAATGCAGTATCTTCTACAACGTCATGTGTAGTATCTATTGTGAACCCAGTTACGTTAGCGATAGCAGTTCCACCAACAGTAACAACTCCCTCTTTTCCGTGATGTGTAGCCATTTAGACCTCCTTTTGTTCTTCTTGTTTTATCACTTCTTCGGTTTTCTTTGTAGCATTTTTTTCATTAGTTTTATAGCCTAATTTTTTGTAATGCTCCAAAAAATCTTCTGAAATGGTAATTGTATCATTACCTTTTTTCATTGTTATATCTTTAGCCATTATGCACTCCCTCTTGTAAATTCATAGAATACTCTTACTGTTACTCTAACACCACCATATGGGTATATTGTACCCTCATCTGTAGAAACTTCAATTATTTGTGTATCTATTGCGTTTCCATTCCTAGTTACATCAGCATCTAGCGTTTCTTCTATGACTTCTATTAATTGATTTCTAACTGTATCTATATTTGATGTTGTTCCCTTACCAAAAGCTACTAATAAAAAATCTATCGTGCCAGAATAAGTGCCTGCACCAGTATCGCCTATGCTTAGTATTTCTCTTGTTTCATCGCCAGATTGTATAAATATCGCAGGAAACTGTGCATCTGAAAGTTCTTCAACCTCAAACGGTTCTCTGGTTAGCTTTTTAAACTCAATAGGGCTTGTTACAGCATCAAGTTTAGTAATTATATCACTTGCTATGTTTTCTCTTTTGCTCATATTCTCATCTGCTTAAAATAAAACTTTGAAAACTCTGCTTGTATTTTATCTTCTTCTTTTTTCCCTATAGCAAAAAATGGTCTGGTTATTTTCTTTCGACCTACCCCTAAACTATCGTGATAACTTGCAATCTTTTCTCTTTCTTTATTAGCAAAAAATAATGTGCTTTTTAACCTACCAGTTCTAAAGTCTAAACTTCTAAACATCTTTCCAGTATCAGTAAGGTCTACAAAACCAGTTTGTCTACCCCTCTTTTTTCGGCTTCTGACAGTACCTTTTGCGTAAGCCCTCATATTACCACCATCTGGAAGTTTCCCTGCTTGTGTACGCTTTGTAAGCATGAGAATAGCCATATTAGATACTCTTTTAAGCCCCTTATCTATTACAGATTTCTGGGTTCGTGTAAGTTTCTTTAGAAAGTTCGTTACCTCTAGTGTGTTAATGTCTGTTTTTATTTCCATTATCTCACTAATCTAAGGCTGTGCAGGGCTTCTTTTTCACTATCTGAAACTGTACCCCCACCATCTTCGTCATATTCTACACCATCACGCAAAATAGCTTGAAATTCCTCGTCATATCTATCTCTGTAGAAGTCTATTTGTACTTGAAAAGCATCTTTGCCCTCGCCAGTTTCTGGGTCTCGCCATTTAGTCAAAATCGGATAAACATACTTCCATAAGCATAAATAAACTACTGATTGTGTCCATTGAGAATCAGTTAACTTAGAACTATCCATTTCTACTGATGTTATCTTAGTAATATCTTTATATCTGACTTGGTGTCTATATCTTTCCCACCATTCCTCACGAATACGCCTTAAAACATCATTTTCAGCGAATTGTAACTGGTCAGCAAAATCTGCTATGCCAAATCCTAGAATATCTGGTTGAATTTTTGTTAAACTAGTGTTGGTTACATTAAATTCATTTGTAGCCATTACTCAGCCTTTTTAGTTGTTGTCTTTGTAACCTTTGGCTTTTCTTCTATTATTGTCTGGTCTTTTGGTGGCTCTATCTTCGTTGGCTTTGGTTTATCTTCTGCTAATGACCACCCTCTGATTTTCCAAATCTCTTTATTGTTTTCGTAATCAACTTTGTTTCTTTCAATAACTCTGTCATCTTTTGTAAGTTTTACCATTTCCATAATTCAAAATCCTTAAATAAAAGGGGTGGTTGCCCACCCCATAAAGTTTTAGCTTGCAACTGAATCTGCTGTTAGCTTAACTCCATAACTATCGTGAAGTTCTGCAACACCATAAACTGCTGTAGCTACGATTTCATCTGCTCTTAATGAAGCATCTCTTTGACTTTCAATCTTTAGGTCTTGCATCATTGCTAAACCTAATGCGTCTTGAGCGAATACTCCACCAATACTATCATCTGAACCATCTACAGAAATATTTGCAGATTCAAAAATCTGAATACCTGCAACTGTTCCAACAAAACCATTTCTCATAGCTTCGTTTGATAATTCTGTATCTCTACCCACAAATGTATTTGTTAAAGATTTTTTAACATTAAAAATTTGCTTTGGGTGGAATACACCATAGTAAGGTGCAGGAACAGAATTAGTTCTTAGTTCTGCTGATGCTTCAAACAAGTCTTGAACAGTTAACTCTTGACCTGCTCCACCTGCTTTTTCTGTAGAAAAGCCAGTAAATAAGGCTGATAAGTCTGCATCTAGTTTTCTTGCTATAGCTTCGCCAAATAACCTGCCAATATCCCCTGCAACATTTCTTGATGCTGAGTTTCTTGCTAAGTCTGTTAATGTAGTCATAATACCAACCTCAGATGCTGTTATAGTAACTGAACTTGGGTTTACTGCTGTATTAGATAGGTCAGACGCTTCAGATACTGCTGATGCTGATACTGTTGCATAAATCGGTACTTCTACTGATTTACCACCACCTGCAATAGTGTAGTTTCTAACCAAATTTCGCATTATTGATTGCTCACTCGCAACGAACAATGCTTCTGCCACTATCTCGGTATACAGTTCCGAAATGGTGGTTGAGGTTGTTTCGTTAGCCATAATTACTCCTTATACATAAGCTAATTAATTATTTACGACAATCGAGCGTGGTTTGGAATCTCTTTGCTTTCGGTATTCAGCATACTTTTTCCTATCCTCTGGATTGTTCATATCTAAAGCACTCATATCAAAAGGCTTATTGAGTTCTTGCCTATCCACATTTGACACAGTACCAGAGCCACTTGGAGTAGCCCCAACAAAGTGTGGGTTCTGTGTTAAAAACTCTTGCACCAACTCGTCAGTTGTGAAAAGTTCCCCATTACTGTTATACCTTGCTAAACCTTTGGAATCAAGTATTTCTACATTTCCCTCGTCATTTAGCTTTATTTGTGGTTGTAACAGCGAAACTACTTGGTCTGGATTAATCGCTTTATTCTTTGATGCTGACGATAATAGAGACTTGTTTATCTTTATATCTTTTAGCTGATTTTCCAGTTGGGCTTTTTCTTTAGCCCATTCTTGGGTTTTTGTTTTGATTATTTCCTCAAACTCACCCTTTTGTATCTTTTGTTTTTCTGCTAATTCTTTTTGGGTTTTAACAGCATTAATTGCTGTATCTAAATCCTCGACACCTAACTTATTTAAAACTGACCTGCGTTCTTTAGCTAATCTTGTTTCCAAGTAGCTGTTTACTTGCTCTTGTGTTTTAAAAGCCTTTTCTTGTTGTGGTGGTGTTTCTTGAACCTCTGGTTGGGTTGCTTCTTCTTGAGTTTCCGTAGTCTGTTCTACTATTTTTTCTTCCATTTAATACTCCTAAAGTTTTTGTTATTTATAGCAAATTTCTTTACAAATTACTACTAATCTTCATCTTCTGGCTCTAGCCAATTATAATTACCCTCTTTTTCTGCTATCTCTGGCAATCTAAGTTTCATGCCCTCATTTATGCTTGAATATTCAACTATATCTGCTCCATCAACTTTTCTTCCAAGTTCTCTAAATCTTTTATAGTCTTTTAAGGTTAAATTGTTTTTTTCAAAAATATCTATTATTTCACTAAGTATTTCACTCATTTTAAAACCTCATCTTCTAAAAATTGAATAAATCTTGGGTCTACTAATTCTTCTTTTCCCATATGGTATAAACTAAAATTTTCTGCAAACCATTCTTGAGTATTAGAGGTTGAATACCTACTTGCTCCACCTTTATAAAATGAAATTGATTCATCAAAAACTGTATCTATCATTTTTTCTTCGATAGGTGGGTTTGCATATAATGGTAAGTTTTTTGGTCTATTTTTTAATTGATGAACATGATGACCAAATTCGTGATAAGCTATATTTCTAAATTTATCAAATTCATCATCAAAATAATAAAAAGCATTGTGAGGTCTGACATGGGTATCTCTTAATTTTTTCTTTTCACCCTTTACAGAATCACCAAGTTTAAATTTTTTTGCTAATTTTGTTTCATTTTCTGCAAAACCTTTGCCTAAAAAAACATCTCTAAAATAAGTTTGTGTATCTTTATCTACATTTTTTTTGTTAAAATATTTTTGATTTATATATAAATTTCCATCTCCCATTGCCATTAAAGAACGACTTCTTGCATTTACATCAATAGACCTTAACTTTGGTACGTTATATAGTTTTGCTAATTCATCTAATTCCTGCATAACTGCATTTAATTGGCTTGCTATTTCGTTATCTAATTTTTCTACTCCCTTGACTTTGCCTACCATTGTTTCTGAAAATCTTGACCTGCCATCTGGTGGGTATCTATCGTCTTTAGCGTTTCTTGTAATTTGTTTTTGTAATTGATTTGATATTAAAACGCTATCTACAAAATTTAATTCTTTAGATGATAAAGGATTTTTTAAAGATGACTTTTGACCTTTTCTTATTGGTTCTGGTTGTGTTTCCTCAACTTCTGGTTCTGGTGGTGGTTCGTCTATAGTTTCTTCAACTGTTGGTATCCAAGTGTGTCTGCATCTATATCCACCTCTTACAATAAATGGGTCTCCAGTTGATTTACCCTGCCAACCCCTGCTATTCCATATTTCTCTAATTTGTTTCTCAGTAAGAACTTTATTGAGCATTTCAACGCAAAAATCTCTACTGTCTCTGACTAATGTGCCAGTATATGTAAACTTATCTATTCCTGCTTCTTTGGCTTTAGCTACTGTAAACTGCCCATGAAACTGCATAACGCTATCGTGGGCTATTTGTCCTGCGTAACGTCTTAGGTTGTTTCCTGCCCTATCTGATGCGTATTGTGTGTGTAATTTTCTTATTGCTTCTTCTACTTGTGCTTTTTTTGCTGAATCAAACTTATTCTCATTAATAAAATCTACTAATTCGTTTATCTCTGAACTATTCGACTTCCTATAAACTCCGTTTATGTGAGAACGTATGTTATTAACCATATCGTCAAATGGTCTACCTGCTATTGTACTTTGATACACCTCATCATTAATAACTTTTAAAAATCTTTCTGCAATATCCTCAAAACCAGAAAAACTTTGCAACTTTAATGCGTCTATAGTTTGTAAATCTACTAATGTAAGATTTTTAAAGTTTTTAGGTATATCTAGTTTTCCAAAATTATCTAATACCTCTTTGGCTATTTTATTGTATTCCTCATTAATAATTAAATCAGCTTCATTTAAAAAAGTTGCTCCAATTATTGCCCTAAGTTGTGGCTGTAATTGTATTGCTAATCTCTGAGAAACTAATTCGCCTTTTGTGGCTTTTCTAACTGCTTTAATTACGTCATCTTCTAAACGATATAATACGTTTATTATACGTTCTTCATGTTGGTCTGCTAATTTTTCTAATATTCTTGACATTTATCACAATGGAAAGTTCTTTTTCCATGCTCTTATAGACCAATAGGCAGGGCTTAAAGATTTTTGACCTTTTACTTCTTTGAGAACCCCACCCATTCTTGCCAAAAAGGATTTTTGCCTTGCAGGTATATTTTTCTTAATAGACATACCTCTAGCACCAAAGGTTACTTTTTTTATTCGTCCAGTAGATTTATTTTTAACATAAACACCAAACTTTTTACGTTTAGATTCTGCTGTAGATAATCTAAATGGTTTATTGAGTGTAACTTTTTTACCTTGATATTTAGCCATCATCTTCACCTAAGTTATTGTTTTTATTGGTTTTTTTCCAGGCTAGGTCTTTCAATCTATCGTTTATAATTGTTTTACACATTGGACATTTCCATACACTCTTTATCACTTCCTGCAAAGCAATTTTGCACCTTAAACAAAGTTTAGGCAAATTACTTCTTTTTCCTTTTTCTTTTACTTGCTCTGGAAATTATATCTTTATCAAATGTTCCAGAACGACCTCTGCTTATCAGTTTGTTAACTCTTGCCATAGCCCATGCACTCATTGGTATTCTTGGTCTGCTACCACTAGAAAGAAATGCACCTTGACCTCTCCGATAAGAAGTCTTTAAGTCTGCTAAATTAAATAATTTAGATTTCTTGGCTTTAGCTTTTAATGTTGCAACAACTCTTGCTGATAAAGGTTTTCGTTTTATAGCCATTATGACCTATTCCTGCGTTTTAATAATGACATTGGTATCTTTGCCCCTGCCTTGTATAAAGAACTAATTGTTTTAAGCAATGTAGCCCTAGCACTTCTTTTTGCACCCTTTAACCCAGATAAATATTTCTTGGGTATCTTGGTTTTCTTGTCTTTGGGTACTCTACGTTTCTTCGCCAACTGTTTGCCCCTCTACTTCTGTTGTTTGGAATTGTCCTATAACTGTTCGTGTGGCATCAATCTCATCATTAATAGTTTTCATCGCATCACTATCATCAATAACTGCTTCTGCAATTTGTTTATCTATTTCTTTATTAAATGTTTCTGATTTTATGCCAGATGCTTTAGCCATTTGTAAATATTGCAGGTCATTAGCCCAATCTCTTATATCAAATGTATCTGGATAGTTTACTTTTCCGTCAAATTGAGTATCTTGCCATTTAGCAAATAAACTCCAGATTTGTTCTTCTGCATTTTCTAAATAATCGGCTTTTTCTGATAATCTAGCGTTTAATAGCTGAAATTCTGTTTGTAAGGCTATACCACTCGCTATTTGATTACCAGTAGCCCTAACTGAACCCATGTGGGTAATTCTATCAATAGCATCAACTTTAGTTTGAATACATTTCATTATGCCATCTAAGTTTTGACCACTAGGCTGTATTATGTATGGTTTTAGATTAGCTTCTAAATCCTCTGGTATTTCTATAATTGCACCTGCACCTGCACTAGCTTCAACATTCGGTGTTTTAACTAGGCTTGGGTGGTTTGCTAATCTAATTAATTGTTCTTTTTCTGAATAATCATTGTAAATAGATTGTTGCAATGGTGCTACGTCAGCTAAATCAGATATTCCTATAGGTCTTTTAGCCCCTCTAAGATTATAAACATTAACAATAGGGATAACACCAATGGCATTAGGAACTTCATCTAATAA
>CEUH01144759.1_pt1 | contig 25033 bp, 41 predicted proteins | sample 356461 | NCBI WGS metagenome assembly CEUH01 (sample SAMEA2623275, study PRJEB7988) | marine metagenome | isolation source: saline water (ENVO:00002010), including
GTTAAGAAAAGCAAAAAAGGGCCTCTTAAGCAGATTGTTCCGCAGTACCAAGCATTAAAAAACCACTATACCTTGTTATGGGAGATGCCAAACAATACAGGATATATAAATACAGTGGCTGTGATGCAAAAGTTTTTCGACCAAGCTATCAGTGGTAATTGGAGTTACAATCCAACTCATTTTGAAAATAACGAAGTTCCTATGAGTGTTATGATACAGGATCTTCTAACAACTTACAAAATGGGATGGAAGACATCTTATTATCAAAACACTTATGATTACAAAACTGATCCAAGTGAAGCAATGGACGAACCGCAACATAATTTAGGTTGGCATGATAATCAACCAGAGCATGAACCGGTGACTTTGGCAAACGAAGAGGATGAAATGTGTGATGCTTGTGCAATTTAATGTTGACAAGCTGACAAACTTGTAGTAAAATACAAAAACATTATGAGAAAGAAAGTTAGGAATAAAAAAATGGCAAAAACTGTGTTCAATAAAGAAAAGGTTGATTTCACAAAACAAAATATGTTTTTTGGTGCTGATCAAAATACTCAAAGATACGATGTGTTCAAATTTCCTGTGTTTGATAAATTAAATCAAACTATGTTAGGTTATTTTTGGAGACCAGAAGAAGTTAGTCTGCAAAAAGATAGAGCTGACTATGCTAATTTTAGACCAGAACAAAAACATATCTTTACAGCAAATTTAAAATACCAAACTTTACTTGATAGTGTACAAGGTCGAGGACCTTGTCTAGCTTTCCTACCACACGTATCACTTCCTGAACTGGAAGGATGTATTGTAACGTGGGACTTTTTTGAAACAATCCACAGTCGCTCATACACACACATAATGAAGAATGTATATCCTGATCCTAGCGAGGTGTTTGATACAATTCTTGATGACAAAAAAATTATAGATAGAGCTACAAGTGTAACAAAGCACTATGATGCATTTAATGAAGCGGCTGATAACTTCATGCATAAAGATCAAGGTAATCTTTATGAAGTTAAAAAGAAACTGTACCTTGCAATGATGACAGTAAATATTCTTGAAGGCTTGCGTTTTTATGTTTCTTTTGCATGTACATTTGGATTTGGAGAACTTAAACTTATGGAAGGTTCTGCAAAAATTATTTCTCTTATAGCTAGAGACGAAGCACAACATCTAGCACTTAGCACACATGTTTTGAAACTTTGGGCTCAAGGTAAAGACGATCCTGAAATGGCAAAAATTGCCAAAGAGTGTGAAGAGGATGTTTATGAATTGTGGAGAGAATGCGTTGCCGAAGAAAAAGATTGGGCAAACTATTTGTTTAAAGATGGTAGTATGATCGGATTGAATAGTGCATTACTTCATCAATATGTAGAATATATTGCTAACAGAAGGTTGAAGGCTCTAAACCTAAAAGCAATATTTGATCAACCTGTAAATACAAACCCACTTCCTTGGACACAACATTGGTTAAGTAGTTCCGGACTACAAGTTGCCCCGCAAGAAACAGAAGTTGAGTCATATATTATTGGCGGCATCAAACAAGATGTAGACAAGGATTCCTTGAAAGGATTTAGTTTATGATAACTATTTACGGAAAAAGTTTATGTCCGTCATGCACAAAAGCAAAACAGCTTTGTGAATCACGTAACTACCCGTACAAATATCTAGAACTTGGTAAAGACTTTGATAGAGAAACTGTAATGGAAATGTTTCCAGAAGCAAGAACGTTCCCACAAATAATTGTAAACAATAACAAAGTTGGTGGTTATGAACAACTACTAAGTTATATTGATGCAACTAATTATAATGGTACAGGACATAGTTTAAGTTAATGCCAGGTGTAGTGAGAACTAATAAGGATAAACATGTAGGACATGCTAGTCCGACACCTAACCCTTTTCATCAAACAAAGTATGTTGAAGGCTCAGGAGATGTTTTTGCTAACGACGAAAAAGTTGTTAGAATAAATGACAAAACATCTTGTGGTGATCCTGCGGCCGCTGGTAGTGGCACAGTCTATGCCAACAACATTAAAGTTCATAGAAAAGGCGATGCTACAAAAGGACACGGTTCCTGGGTAGCAAATAGTGCCCAGACTGGAAGCACAGATGTTTATGCAGATGGCGATTAATGGTTGACAAGTCTTTGAAATTATAGTATAATCAAAATATTACAAGGAGAATAAAATGAGTGAATTATCACAACATGAACAGATTGTTCAGGCATTTAACAATTACCTTGCCGAGTCAGAAACTTTTGAAGATAAAGGCGTAAAGGCCGCGGCGGCAAGAGCAAGAAAAGCATTAGGCGATCTTGGAAAACTTACAAAGTCACGTAGAGCAGAAATCCAAGAAAAAAAGAACACAATGTAAATGCAAGCGGCAGTAATAGGTGCCGGCATCACCGGTATAACAACTGCTTACAACTTAGCCAAGTCAGGGTACGATGTTACTATTTTCGACCAACGTCGATACCCTGCAATGGCAACCTCCTATGCTAACGGAGGTCAACTCAGTGCGTCTAACGCAGAAGTGTGGAACAGCTTTAGAAGTATTTTAAAAGCTGTAAAATGGTTAGCAACAGCAGATGCTCCACTAAAAATAAATCCATCTTTCAATATAGAAAAATATAGTTGGTTGATAAAATTTATCAAAGCCATACCTAATGGAGATAAATGCACATTTGATACTTGCGTAATGGCATTACAAGCACATAAACTTTTAAAAGAAATTGCTTTTTTTGAAGATATTAAATTTGATAAAGTAGAAAAAGGAATTTTGCATATCTATACAAACCCAAAAGAATTTGAAAATGCAAAAAGAGTAAATGAAATTTATAAAAAAGCAGGTTTGAATAGATGGGCAGTATCAGCAGAAGAATGTAGACAAATTGAACCAGCCCTTGTGCATTCGCCTAAAATACTTGGCGGAATGTATAATACTACAGACTTCACAGGAGATATTCATAAATTTTGTGTGCAACTTACAAAGGTTTTACAAGACAAATACAAAGTGAAATATGCACAAAGGAATATACAAAATATAAAAGATTTAAATCATTTTAGAGGGCCTGTAGTTATATGTGCAGGTATAGGTTCAAGGAATCTTGCAAAAACAATTGGTGATAGATTAGACATTTATCCTGTCAAAGGATATTCTATAACCATCAACAAACCAGATGTTGCACCATGGACCAGTATGTTAGATGATGAAGCAAAAATAGTTACAGCAAGATTAGGAGAAGATAGGTTACGTGTCGCTGGCACAGCAGAATTTAATGGATATAATACCGATATTATACAAAAAAGAATAAAGCCGTTAATCGATTGGAGTGAAAAAATATTTCCAGGTATTAATACAGAAAATATTACTCCGTGGGCTGGACTAAGACCTATGACACCTAATATGATGCCCATCGTTAGACAGAGCACAAATACAAGAAGAGTTTTTTACAACACTGGACATGGACATCTAGGCTGGACTCTCAGTGCATATACCGCTAAAGATATTGTAGAACAAATACAACAGAAATTATAATACTCCTATATAACTAAATACATATAGGAGGGCTTAAATTATGATGTGGGTAGATTACACAGTAGAACAAGCAGGAGAAAATTTTACAGTTAGAGGAGATTGGCCAGGAGAAGTAATGGGTGTGTGCAAAGACGGATCCCGAAAAGAACATTATCTTTATAAACCTGGCGATGTTTTTGTTGTAAATGAACACGGTTGGTTAGTAAAGACAGATGAAGTTAATACTTTATTAATGAAGTATAACAAAGAAAAAGAGCTTGACTTACAAAAATAAACCTGTTACACTCTATAAAATAGAGAAGGTTAAAAATGGCTAAAAAAATTTATTGGACAATCTGCATCATAGCAGGAATAGTCAGTGCTGTGGTTGCACCGATGTATGTAGACTATGAATGGGGAGTAGGTGCATATATAGCAATCGCCTGGTTAATTTTTATTTTTATATTTGGTCTTATAGGAATATTTGCAGACAAAATCAAATCACATTATGATAAAAAGTCTTGACATTTATAATATATAGTGTTATAAATACAATGTAACGTTGAAGCAATTCAAACGCTATACAGGACCCGGGGGCGGTACCCGGCGGCTCCACCATAAACACACGGAGAAGAGCATGAAGGAATTTATATTAGTAATTACAATGTGGGGTGCAGACATGTACGGCAATGATCATTACATTGGTCAAATTGCTTTACAACAACCTATGTCTAAACCGCAATGTGAATATATGATAGATCAGAAAATGTGGAATCATAGTTATGAGAATAGTTACTATCATATGAAAGGTCATTGTTTCCCTGCAGAATGTAGTGGTAAGGAAACTTGTGAGTAAAGCAGAATTTGATTTCATAAGAGAAGCATATATTAAGGTATATGGAGATCGATGGAAAGAATATTTTGTTAAGTACTATTGGTGTGTTTATGATGGGGCCGAACTAGGATCGACTGGTAGTTAATAGATGAGTGGAGTTATCCGGATCTAAGCTCGGTTAACGCGAAGAAACTTTATAATTGCAAATGACAATTATGCGCCAGAAATGGCAATGGCGGCCTAATTAGGCTTTCCGGGGTTGATTACCTAGCAACAGAATAATCATAGAGAGTGTTGTATTATTGCAACACTCTCTTTCAATATCGGGAGTATTTTTATTATTTTAGATAAGTACAATGTGACATCAAGGATCACCCCGCCAAACATAGATTAAGAAAAATATAAAGGAATAATTATGCGTAAAACTTTAATCGCACTGGCAACTCTGTTTGCCGCAAATACTGTCTATGCTGCCGACTTACCGGTATCAGGACTTACACTTAACACTGAAATGAAAGCATTTCACAAAGTTGATGCTGAAACAAATCATATTACTATTGAACCAGAAATACGTTTTACACCAGCAGAAGGGCCATTATCATTATGGGCCGAAACGCCAATTACAATATACGAAACTAATCACAGCTCAGGAGATAATTTTGCTGTAGTAAATTTACTAGACGATGGAAATTATCCAGTGCTAGAATTAGGTTTAGATTATGCTTTGAATGAAGGTTCTAAAGCATATGCAGAAACAACCTACGATTTTAACGGAGACAATAACCGTGGAGAAATAGAAGTAGGTGTTTCATTTACATTCTAAATTAATGTAAATGTTTTTTACTAGGGCGGCTTTATGTCGCCCTTTTTTTATGACCAGTTGAAATAAATACATAGATAATAAAGGAGGCAAGCTATGGCTGGTCGCAAAAATGTAGGATTATTTTCATCAATATTCGAACCTACTAGTAAAGGAACATCACAAGGAAGAAAACCTATTACATCGACAATGAATAAGCATAAGAGACGCGGATTTAAGAAATATCGCGGTCAAGGCAAATAATGCTTAGTAAAAAATGTAAATTACATTTAGAGGAAGTCGGTGAAACAGGATTTCAACATTGTATTAAAGCACTAAAGGTAGCAGTCAAATTACAACTTTTAGTGCCTGCCCTCGTCATTCATGCATTTGCTCCACGGTTTTTCACTAAAACTGCAACTAACACAATAAAGGAAATTTTATATGGCAGAATACAAGACTGACGATAAAGGTAAATTAGAAATTGCTGTAAGGATACTTGGAAACGAATTAGTGGCACTGAAAATGGAAGTTGATGATTTTAAAATGAAATGGCTTGTATTAGGAGTAGTTACAATTTGTGCTTTAGGTTGGGCGGCAAGTGCTTTTGGACCAGAGCTTATAGCAATGTTTGGTGACTAATGAATTGGAAGTTGGCCACAATAAAAGCAGGCGCTGTTTTATTGCCAACTTATACTGTTGCAATAATAACAGAAAAAATGGTCTACACAATGCCAATGTTGGCAGCCGCAACCATCTTTGTAACTGCCTTAAGTTTTGAAGATTTATTTTCAAAAAAAAACGACACAGAGATGAAAGACGAGTCGACGATGAAGGATCCGACGGAGGGAATTTCGAAGGAAGTTGATATAGAAGGGGAATAAAATGTATGAATATAAATGTAAAATATTAAGAGTAGTTGACGGTGATACTGTGGATGTAGATATAGATCTCGGATTTGGCGTTTGGTTAAAGAAAGAACGTGTTCGAATGATGGGCATAGACACACCGGAATCAAGAACTAGAGATAAAACTGAAAAATTGTTTGGATTAGCCGCTAAACAATATGTTAAAGATGCTATGCCAGTCGGTAGTATGCAAGTATTGAAAACTGAAATTGATAAGAGTGGTGAGGATAAAAAAGGGAAGTTTGGACGTATATTAGGAGATTTCCTTATAGATGATAAGCGTCTAACAGACAATATGATAGAATCCGGCCATGCAGTAGCATATTTTGGTGGTTCAAAAGAAGAAATCCAGATGAAACATATGGCAAATCGCGAGAAATTACTACGAGAAGGAGTAGTAGTTTTACCAAAATAGAAAATAATAGTTGACTTTTGCGTTTAATTATTGTATATTATTGTTTATGTTAACGAAAATAATAACAATAATAAGGAGTAACATGATGACAACTAAACTTAAAGGTACAAAGTTCTTCAAGGCAGGAACACAAAACCAACTAATCCTACAAAACTACTGGGGTAACGGCAAATCGTTTACTACAGAAGATTTGACTGATGACTTAGAAATTATGTCACCAGGTGCTAGACTTACAGAGTTAAGAGAAGCAGGATTTGACGTAAGAGTTGTAGATTCAACATCTAACGATGCACCTGGAAGACCAGTTGCTACATATAAAATTATGAAAAGAAGAGCATTTGCATAATTTTACCAAAACAGGTTGACTTTTGTGCCTGTCTATAGTATATTATACATGTAATAGGCGAAAGGCAGGCACAACATGACAATGCATTTAGTACGTGGTATGACCACACTTAACTTTAAAAAAAGAAAAACTAAGAACAAGAGTAAAAAACAATTAGAGGCGAATGCCAAGCACGATAAGTGGTTACGCAAGATGAATGCTCACCCAGAGCAGATAGCCGCTAACAAGGAGAAAAATGCTAACGTTCCTATTCGTAGTATCCCTGATTATAGCAGTAACCGTAATACTATCCCTACTAGTGATGTTATTCCTGGAGGATCAACAGCCCCAGCCGAGAGACAAGTATACTCAGGCGAAAGAAGATTATTGGGCGTCGCGATAATGCATAAGAGCAATTTAGTTCCTGTCTTCGACAGTGAGGACGCAAAAGAAATTGCAAGAATGCGTAGAAACTAATCTACGCATAAAAATGATTAACACTTTAACTTAAATATATTATGAGGTTTCCAATGAGAACATTAATCTTATGGATCTTTGCAGTTACAATATCCACTACTGCCTGGGCATCCGCTTCAACATTCCAAGATCCAATACCAGGTGAACTTTACAACGAAGACAACCAACCAGAATTATATTGTCTTGCTATGAACATTTATCATGAAGCAAAAAGCGAACCAATTGCAGGACAGTATGCAGTTGCTGATGTGGTAATTAATAGAATGTTTGATACAAGATATCCTAATACGATATGCGAAGTCGTTCTTCAAGGACCAGTTCGTGAAAGCTGGAAGACACGTAAAGATCCTAATCTTACAGACGAAGAAAGACAATACTACCCTGTTAGACATAAATGTCAATTTAGTTGGTATTGTGATGGTAAAAAAGATTCTACAAGAGATAATGATGCTTGGAGATTAGCACAAGAAATTGCTTATAGAATTGCACACGAGAAAAAGTTTCGCGGTATTACCGAAGGTGCAACACACTACCATGCAACCTATGTAAGTCCTAAATGGGCAAGGGAATTAACACTTGTAGGTAGGATAGGCACACACATCTTTTATAGATGGTCTAAGTAATTTACCAAAATACTTGACTTCCCAACAAAAGTATAGTAATATAAAGATAATATGAACCTAAGGCTATGGAGGCTAGAATGAAAGGCTTATTTAAAACTGCGGCAATGATTGGTATTCTTGGCATGCTTGGTGCATGTTCGACAATGACCGAAGTTGCTGAACGAGAAAATTATGCAGAACCTAAATGGTATGCTAATTGTGCTGAAAGCGGTACAGAAGGATTCTTTTGGTGGAAAGAAGAATATGCTTTTGCTTGTGGAGGCGGACAAAGCAAATTTTTCCAAGGTGCTGAAGAACAGATGTATGCTATAGCAATGAATCAATTTGCAAAACGTATTAACGGTGTAATTAATTCTGAGACAACAATTGATATTGTAGATAACAATAGAACTACACGATCAATAATTAGTTATAAAGTTGATAATGTGGCAATTAGAGAGCATATCGCACACGAACGTATGAAGTTCAAGTATCAAGGTGAATACTACACGTTCGTAAAACTAAAAATGAACAAGGAAGTTTTTGACATGCTATTGCAGGAGGCAAAGAATGCACACGTTGCGTCTAATCAGTCTCGTATTAGCAATAACTAGTTTGGCGGCTTGCTCTAGCAAGCCCCAATATGTCTATAATACTGACGACCAATATTGTTATCAAACTACAAAAATTTATACAAAGGGCGATAATGTTAGTTCTGAAGGTTTGACAGAGTGTACAGATAAACCTAGGCTAGAACATGTGGTTAAAGATTCAGGTGTAGCAAGCGATTGCAGATTAAGCCGACCAATTAATTCTAATCGCAGTGATCCAAAAATGGGACAAACATTACTTTGTAAATTTACAGACACACGAGGCAATACTATTTGGAGGCCAGTAAATGAAGCATTTGCTTATCCTAGCTTTAACTAGTTTACTTGTAGGCTGTGGAACTTCGCAGTCTACAAACTTTAGTGTTGCTACACAATATCAACCAAATACTAGTGCCTATTCTTTAGGCGTCAATCATTTTAAGAAAGTTTATTATACTGTACCGAAAATTGCACAAAATGAATATCATCGATGTGTTTCGTTTGCTCTTAGAGAAATGCAAGTAGGCGAAGAATGCAAGTGGCATGTACCAGGAGTTAGTGCAGGGATAGTCAAACTTGTACAGATTGATGCTACAGGATGTCATTATCTTTTTAACACAATGTTGTACAAAAACAAACAAAAGCATTGGCAGGAAACTGCTTGTTATAGTGCAACATACAAAAAATGGAGATTCCAATAAACAATACTATATCTTCGTATCAAGAACCGGGTAAATACTACACGATGTTCTTAGCTATATTAACAATGATAACCGCATTAACAATTAGTGCGGTTGCTATATATTATTCAGTTGCAGGTTTAGTGGCAATATTTGCCGCGGCCGCAGTTCCAATTATGATAATGGGTGGCACACTTGAAGTTGCAAAACTTGTCACCGCAGTCTGGTTGCATAGATATTGGCAGAAGGCAACCTGGTGGCTAAAAACATATTTAAGTATTGCTGTTGTAGTGCTAATGATCATTACAAGTATGGGAATATTTGGATTCTTATCTAAAGCTCATATAGAACAAACAAGTGCAAGTGAAGAGAGTGTAGCTAAGGTAGAACAGATCAATAAAGAACTGGGACGTCTAGATGGAATAATAGTTAGAGCAGAACAAAAAATTAAACAACTAGAGTCTAGTGGTACTGGTGCAGATGCAAACCTGCAGGCACAAATTGATAAAGAACAAGATCGTATTGATAAAGCATTTGAACGCATTCAGCCTGCAATAGATCAACAGAATAAAATTATTGAAGACGCAAGAGCAGGTGATGCAAATAGAACTAAGCCCTATGAAGATCAGCTTACAAACATTCAAAATGAAATTACACGTTTAGAATCTACTGCTAGAGAATATGAAGATAAAATTGCTAACCTAAAAGCAAATCAAGGTGCAGTAGATCCATTACTACAACAAATTAAAAAAATTGAAGAAGAAATAATTAGAGTCACCAATCAATTACAAAGCACAGAAAAAGCACAAATTAGAGCAGGGCAAGCAATTATAGGTGTATCCAGTGATGGATTGTTTGGAAACAATACTAGAGAAGCTCTTGCAAAATGGGTGGCGGCACAACAAGAACGTATATCACAAATTCAAGGCGAAGTTTCCCAATTACGTAAGGATGCCTCTTCTACTGTAGCAAAAGAACGTGAAAGATTAGCAGGCGTAGTCAAAAATATAAGAGAAAAGCAAATTCCTGCATTAAAAGATCGCGAACTGGTAATGCTAGGTAAAATAGATGATGTGCGTAAAACAGAATCTCCAGTCATACAAACGGCAAGAGATGAAATACAAAGATTACGTAAGAGTGCAGAAGATCAAGTTAAAAACAGTCAACAATTAATAGAAAGACTTAGAGGACAACTTGCACAGACTGATAAAGTTGAAGAAATTGATGCGGCTGTTGATGAACAAAACCTACGTATTAAAAATGCTAATAACGAAATTGATTTGTTGACAGAAGAAAAATATTCTTTAGAAGCAGAATATAGAAAACTTGAAGCAGAAGTAGGTCCAATTAAATACATAGCCGAGTTTGTTTACGGTGAAAAGGCAGATAAAAACTTACTTGAGGAAGCAGTTCGTTGGGTAATTATTGTAATTATATTTGTTTTTGACCCGTTAGCAGTTTTATTATTAATAGCTTCACAATATACATTTGATTTTATAAGGAAGCCTAAAGATGAAAGCTGGAGAGAATACGAACAAAAACGTGCGGCAATGATAATGGCTAACGAAGGACCTAATAATGATACACCAACTACTGACGATGCAGTTCCAGAACCTACAGATGATAGACAAGATGATGGGGACGAAGAACGAAATGATCTACAAGACATTAATGTGGCAGACGATGAACGAAATAGGGAAGATATCGATGAGCCAAGTATTCCATCAGGGGAGACAGTGGAGGAAACTACAGAACAGATTCCTACACCTCAAATAAGCGAATACGAAAAAAGTATTAATGTTGATGACGAACCTGTAACAGTTCAAGAAGCATTAGAATCAGAAGAAGCAAAAACTGTAGATTCAAAAAAAAAAGTAGAATCGTCGGACGTCTCGGAAAAATCATCAGATGAACTTTTAAGAGAACAAGAGTTAGCTGAACAGGATGAGGATCCTGGTTGGAGAGAGGCAAAGCAGTCTTGGAAAAAAGATCATCCTAATGATAAAATTAAAAATTATAAAAATATGTATGTAAAAGGAATAATAAGCAAGTTACCGTGGGAAACATATGTTAAATCCAATACGGAAAATAAACAATCATCTGAGGGCTATATACAAAACGAAGAACAAAACAATAGTTCTATTTGGAATAGAATTCAAAATAAAGATGATTGATTAAATGAGCGACATTACATTAATTACTCCACCTGATCATATCTTTAGTGAAGCATATAATTTTTTACTTATCTATCCAAGTAAAGAAACAAAAGAACAATTCAATTCAATTATAGCTACTAAAGACGAATATTTCAATGTATACTTGTATGAACCAAATGCAAAAGAACATGATCCAAAATGGCTTCTTTCTACTATCAACATAGCAGATACTATTATTTTAGATGTTGATAACAGTTTACCACAAATTGGTGATATTTTAGCATATATTATTGCAAAACCTCAAACTTATTGGTTGACAAAAGGGGAGAATATGTATTATAATATGCTTAGTAATAAACGTGTTTATAATCTCGACTTTATAACAACAGGAGGTAATTTTGAGAAGAAACAATAGATATAGAAATAATAATGAAAATCCAGACTGGAGTAAACCTGGATTAAAAGTAGAAGTGCGAAACGGTGACTTCAACGCCGCACTAAGAAGGTTTAAGAAAAAAGTTCAAGAAGCAGGAATTATACAAGAAGTCAGAGAAAGAAAAGAATATGTTAAACCTAGCACAAAACGTGCAAAAGCTAAAGCGGCAGGTAGAGCAAGGTGGCTCAAAAAACAACAAAAATTAAAAGCTGAATTTGGACAATAAAAAATGGCAATGCACAACGAGTTATGGTTCCCTAGTGTCATTTGGAGTAGTGTTGTTAACAATGTTGATAATGTTGCACTAAAGAAATTTGCTTACGATAAAATAAAAGAAGATGACAAAGGTAGAGTTATAAGCAATAATAAAGGCTATCAAAGTGTGGATCTTAGACCAAAAGAAAATATTGAAATAGATAGATTTGTGCAAACATTAGATAAAGAGATAGCAGAAATAAGCAGGCAGGTTGGTTTGAAGATGCCTAAGCTATATAATATTTGGATAAACGTAAACTATCCAGGCTCATCTAATAATTTACATCATCATATTGGTGCAATCTTTAGCGGTGTTTACTATGTAGATAGTGACCCAAACATAGACCAAGGCAATATTACATTTGAACGTAACGATAATGCAGAATATCATATACCTCCTGCAATGATTGAAAAAGTGACATATTACACAGCCCAACAGAGTAATTATGCAAGTAAGACAGGCGGCCTATTTGTTTTTCCAGGTTGGTTAAAACACAAGGTTGGACTTAATAACAGCAATAAAGATAGAATAAGCATATCTTTTAATTATGGAGAAGCATAATGAGAATTGAGAATGACATAAAGTTAGACTACAGTGATGTATTGTTCAAGCCTAAAAGAAGTAAACTAGAAAGTCGCAGAGATGTAGATTTACTTAGAACATTCAAATTCCATAACAGTGGACAAGAGTGGACCGGAATACCTATTCTTGCAAGTAACATGGATGGTGTTGGTACTTTCTCAATGGCTAAAGAATTACAAAATCATAAAATGCTAACCGTAATAGGTAAGCATAACACTGTAGAAGATTGGAAAGAAGCAGTAGGCAACGGTATTAAATTGAAGTATATAAGTGTTTGCACAGGCACAGGTTATATTTGGGATAAAGAAGCCGCGGACTATAACACAATGGTACAAGTATTGGAATCATATCCAGACATTAAATTTATTTGTGTTGATGTTGCAAATGCATACCATGAAAATTTTGGAGACTTCATCGAAAGGCTTAGAGAAACTTATCCAGATAAAACGATTATAGCAGGAAATGTTGTTACAGCAGAAATGACAGAAGAATTAATCATTCGGGGTGCAGACATAGTGAAAGTTGGTATTGGTCCAGGATCAGTCTGTACAACACGTTTACAGACAGGTGTAGGTGTGCCACAATTATCAGGTGTCATAGAATGTGCCGATGCCGCAAATGGTATTGGCGGACATGTAATTGCAGATGGTGGTTGTGTGTATCCAGGAGATGTTGCAAAGGCATTTGGTGCCGGAGCACATTTTGTTATGCTAGGTGGAATGTTAGCAGGACATGACGAGTCTGAAGGTGAAATAATCGAAGGAAAAGTTACATTCTATGGTATGAGTTCAGATGAAGCAATGGCTAGACACGGACGTAGAAAAGACGGTTATCGTGGTGCAGAAGGTAAAGTAGTCACTCTGCCATATAGAGGACCTGTCCAAGATACTGTAACTGAAATTTTAGGCGGCGTTAGAAGTGCTTGTACTTATATTGGTGCAAAAAGGCTTAAGGATATGGCTAAATGTACCACATTTGTACGTGTAAATAACCAAGTCAATAATGTATTCAATCAATTTAATAAAAATTGATCGGATTTTATCATTATGGAGTTTTTTAATGATAAATAAAAGTGTACAGAGTAAGAGTTACTTTGTACTAGGATGCCGAAAGGATCCTAAAATTAATCTTGCTTAATAAAGGAGAAAACAATGACAAGACTAACAACTCTAGACTTACCCTCAATACATAGACACTTTGTAGGATTTGACAATATGTTCAGCGAAATGGACAGATTGTTTGAAAATTCTAAGAGTCAAGGGTATCCACCATACAACATTGCACAAATCAACGAAAACGAGTATATGATCTCGTTAGCTGTTGCTGGCTTTGGTATGGAAAATCTTTCAATTGAGAAAGATAAGAATACACTTAAAATTGAAGGTACCGCTCCTAAGGGAGACGATGATGTAAATTACCTACACAGAGGCATCGGTGGTCGAAGCTTCCGTAGAGAATTTACTCTTGCTGAACACGTAGACGTTCACAATGCTGAACTAAAGAATGGTATGTTAAACATACATCTAAAACGTGAAGTACCAGAAGAGTTACAGCCTAAGAAGATTGAGATCAACGTAGGCTCAACTATTGAAGGAACTGTATCAGAAAAGTAAACAGTCTAGGGGGAGTGAAATATCTCCCCCAAACCTAAGGAGTAATTATGATGAGTACTGAATTTGTCGAAGACGTAAAAATTGATGAAAAAATATCTCAAAAGCTAGAAATTCCAAAAAATTATAAAGTCATTATGTTAAATGATGATACAACTCCTATGGAGTTTGTTATTTCTATTCTTACATTAATTTTTAAACATACAGAAGAAACTGCTAAAAAAATAATGTTAACCATTCATGAGGAAGGTTCTGCCGTAGTTGGAATATATACATATGAAATCGCCGAACAAAAGGCTCTAGAAGCTACTACACTTTCTAGAGACAACGGCTTTCCATTACAACTACGTTTGGAGCAAGAATGAGTAATTTAAAAGATTTAACCTGGGAGCATCATAAAGATGCAGAAAGACAATCATTTGTCAAAGTAATGTTAAGTGGCAAAATTAATCCAGAATTATATGCAACCTATCTTTGGAATCAACACAAGAAATACGATTTACTTGAAGCTATTGCAGGAGCACTAGGGTTACTTGATGATTTACCTGATATAAGAAGAAAACTAAAAATAGAACAAGATTTTTTAGAATTGTGGAAATCAGATAGTCCACCTATAGTTACAAACAGCACACAACATTACATTAAACATATGAAAGAAATTATTGCTGATAAGGATGCAATAATGGCACATATCTATACCTTACATATGGGCGATTTAAGTGGCGGACAAATGATTGCACGTAAAGTACCTGGTGAAGGTAGAATGTATCAATTTGATGCAGACAAGAAAAAATTAAAAGAAGCAATCCGTGCAAAAACAAATGATGCAATGGCAGAAGAAGCCAAATATTGTTTTACTGCATCTACGAATTTATTTAAAGAATTAATGGAGTTAAATATTGAGCATTATTTGGAACAAGTTGATTGATTGCAAAGATGATATAATTAAAATTTTTGATGAACAAGCGACAGAAATACAAGAAGATGGGTTGGACTATTTCAATCGTCCAGACAATGGTTGGATTAATCGTGTTTGGGCTAATGATTATGTACGCCGTGCCCATATCGACGTAGTTGATGCAAGAACAACAAAAGGTCTTTGGATGATGCATGTATGCATTTTTCCGACACTAGACAATCCAGCACCTATATACGGCTTTGATGTAATAGCAGGTAAGAATAAAATGACTGGAGCTTTCCATGATTTTTCACCTAGTGCTGACCCAGATCATCCTATGATACAAGGTTACTTTGAAAGTGTAGAACACTTTGTGCCTGAGAAGCAACGTGAACTACCAGAATGGGCTAGAAATATTTTCACAGGTAAAATGCTTGCCGCTGGTAATGTAAAAACAGATGAAGAAGCGACAGAAATAATTCAAATAGCATTAAGCAATTTACATGCTTATTTTGAAGAGGTAGGCGAAACAAAAGGCGAAGGTGCTCCTGATCTTGTAGCGGCCTGTCAAAACTATTACTGTGAAAACCAGCAACAAAATCCACATACGGCCAATGTAATGAAAAGTCTAGGCCTACCAGAAGAAGATGTAGATCGTTTCTGCACAGATATGTTGTTTCCTAAACTTGCATAAATACATAAAATAGGAAGTTATCATGCGTTTCAAAGATTTTAAAATGGTTGAAGCATCAGGTTTGTTTAACAGACAAGCAGGACAAATGTTTCATCATCCAGAAACAGATCACGAATTAGAATTTGTAAAAATTATTGCATATCCTAGCGATGCACCTCAATTTAAAGATGCAAGTGACAGGGATGCCGCAGTAAAACAACTTGAAAGCAGTCTTGATATTCCTATAGAATGGACTAACCAACCTACAGCTGGATTACTAGCATTTGGTATTGCTTATCTAAAAGAGCCAGGCGAAGAAAATGCTACGCATGTATTTGGCAGATATTTTGCCCAAATGAAACAGGTTGGACTACCTGCAAATTGGAATATAACAAAACATTTCGCAGGTTATAAACTTCAAACAGGTGCTGGTGCAAAAATGCAAGCAGGATTGACGCCACAAGATGTTTTAGGTATAGAAGAAAAACGCTATAAGGGATTAGATTCATTAATGGCGGCACTTAGAACTAGTCTTGCAGATAAACCAGAAGTATTATCTGGTTTTGAAGAAATGGCACAAGGCAAACTACCAGCAACTTTTCCTAATCAAACAGAAATAGCTCCTGCAATTAGAGATTACGCAGGAGAAATTTTACAACCAATTGGTATTATGGCAGGTGTCAATATGGGACAAGGGATTGTAGCCGCGAAACAAGATTTGATTCCTAATCAAGAATGGAGTGACCTTGATTTATATTGGCCTGCTGGAAAAAACCATAATTTGATAGACAGTGTATTCCTTAGAGACGATGGACTAGAAATTGGTATCAGTTCGAAAGGTAAGACTGGTGCAGACGCAAGCATGAAAAATGTACAAGATGCAATTATAAAAGCCGAAGAAGTCTCTCCAGGGTTACTTAAGAGTCACGAGCAAGTTGTAAAAATTGTTAAAATGATAGATGATCTATCTGCTCTAGAAGGACCGTTATCAGTTGCAGAAGAAATTAAAATACTTAAACCTGAGACAACTGCTTTTATACGTAGTATGGCAAAAACGCCGATGACATTAGAAGATATTCAACAATCAAATAACCAAGAACTTTTGAAAGTATACCAATCATTTGGTGCAAAACTACAACATCAAAATTACAATATATATTTTCATATGACTACCAATGTTGCAAAACTTGTTGCAAAAGAATTAAATTCAATGCCAAGTTTTGGTCAAGGGTTAATGGCATTTATGAAACAAGCAAGTATTGTTCAAGTTTATACACAGATTGCCAGATCTGCTGATGATGTATTGGTGACAGAATTTAGAAGTGTTTATCCTCCAAAGTTTGACGGTGTTGTTTTAGTCAACGGTGGAAAAAATTATGCTAGTACAAAGATATTTGGAAAACTAGCTTTCAAAATGCCTTAAGTCATACTTTTTAATCTTAGCAATTAAATTCGTTCTACCTATTCCGAGAGACTTTGCCGCTCTTGTTTTGTTGCCTTCAAAAGCAGACAGTGCTGACTTAATTCTATCTATCTCTATAGTTTCAATTTCATTTGGCAATGTTGTAGGACTTGTTTGGTAATTATCAAAAATACTTAATGCTTCCCACAACATGTCTTGTTCTGTTTTAGGATCAATCATAATAATATTTAGTTTGAAGTGCGTAGGTGTAAAAATTTTTACACTTTGCATAAATACTAGGAGTCCAAAGAGAGGGGAAAAAGCGATCACGATAAATACAAATGCAGGAGTGTCTAATGAAATTCAAAGTACTATCTACATTAATCGTATGGGCGGTATCCAATACTGCTTTCGCTAGTGAACTGACTTGGGGCTTTAAATCGCCTGCTTTCCATCATGGCAATGGTTATTCATCACACGTATTAAGTGTTGAACAACTACAACATAATAGAAAGCAAGATATGAAAGATGAACAGGCAAGAGTACAGAGGGAGCTAGAAAGAGAATTAGAAAACACAACCCTGAACAAGTTTATTAAGAACGTAGAAAGTAGAATATACGCTACTCTTAGTAAGCAAATGGTAGATAGTATGTTTGCTGACTGTGACGCAACGACAACAACTTGTGCAACAAGTGGCACCGCAGAAATCGAAGGCTCACAAATAACTTGGGCTAAAGACGCAACAACAGGAGAAATTACTCTTACTGTTATTGAAGAAGATGGAAGCACAACTACAATTACAATACCTGGTGCAGGGGAGTTTAACTTTTGATTCGAATCTTAATTTTACTAGGCACATTGATACTTACAGGTTGCAGTGGTACAATGCAAAAGAGCTTGGACACATTCAACGAGGCAGGGCCTCCTAGAATACAGCCAGCACCTTTAGCAGAGCGAATGATGCAGGTACCCGAACTAGATGGTAAAAAAATGACTATAGCTGTTTATAGTTTTATGGATAAAACCGGACAACGTAAACCAGCTGATAACATTGCAAACCTATCTAGTGCAGTTACGCAAGGATCTGAAGTATGGGTTATTAAGGCTTTATCAGAAGTAGGCAATGAAACTTGGTTTGAAGTAGTAGAACGTGTAGGAATGGACAATCTGATCAAAGAGAGACAGCTGATCCGGAATACACGAGAAGTTTATGAAAAGAATTTACCTAATGGTCCTAGAGCACTTAAGCCGATGGTGTTTGCAGGGCTTATACTTGAAGGTGGCATTATAGGTTATGACTCTAATGTTGCTGTAGGCGGTGTAGGCGCTAGGTATCTAGGACTAGGTGCACAGACTGAGTATAGAGTAGATACCGTCACTGTTGTTATGCGAGTTGTAAGTGTAAGCAGTGGAAAAGTGCTACTGAGCATAGCGACAGAGAAAACAATCGCAAGCTCAAGGTCCGGAGCGGACATATTTAAGTTCCTTGATATGGGAACTAAATTGATAGAATCGGAGACGGGGTATTCCGTTAACGAACCAGTAAATTACGCTGTGAGGGCGGCTATTGAAGCAGGTGTAGTCCAACTGGTATATGAAGGTGAAACGAAAGGGCTTTGGAAATTCAAAGACAAAACATATAAAGGTGCTTTACCACGATCAAGGCCGTTGCCTTTAGCTGACGCTTTAGATAAATGGCCAAATGCTAGGTTGTATTGTGATAAGTCGGATTTATGTTGGCCAATAGAGGAACAAAGCCAGAAAGGAAACAATGATAAAAACAATTAGAGGGTTGATATTGTTTTGTTTAATCGCCGTAACTCCTGCCTTAGCAAACGATATCTATATTGAACAAGTGGGGGACACGCTTGATTTAGACATAACACAAGATGGACAAAACAACGTAATTGGTACTAGTACTACTGATGTAAATCTAGATGGAGATTCAATGACATTCTCCATAACACAAACAGGTGATCTTAACACTATAGTAGCTGATATCCAAGGTTCTTCTTATACAGGTACTTGGGCATTCACTGGTGATTCAAACGAAGTCGATCTAAGTTGCGATAGCACTAGTGGTACAAACTGTGAAAACGTTACTTTAAATATTACTACAACAGGTGACGATAACACATATGACTTTAACATTGGTGATACAGCAGATGCAGACGGAGCGACTGTTTCGTTTACTGTTACAGGAGATGACAACGTAATTAAAACTGACATTGACGGTGAAAGTGTTGCATTAACTGTAGTTGTGAACAATAGTGCAAGTCTAGCAACTGGTGGAGCTACAAGCGGTACTCTATCTTCAAGTGGTTCAGGTAATGTAGTTGATATTGATATTGACGGTGATGGTGATAGTTCAGGCCATACAGTAACATTAGATGTAACTGGAGGCGGGAGCTCATACACTGTAGATCAAAGCGGCATTTACGATAACACAGTCAACGCTGATTTCGATGGTGATAATCAAGACGTAGATATAACACAAAGTGACTAGTATGGCGCCTAACAAATTTACATGGTTGATGTTAGGCTTACTAGTTTTATTTGCTTTATTGGTTACTCCTGCATATCCAAATGTTGGAGAGATCGGACAAGTTAAGGGTTCTGGAGTTATTGAACGCGGATCTACCGTAATCATAGAGGGTAAAGCAGGCGTGGGTGTTGAAAGCATGGACACTGCTGTAACTGCAAAAGGCACTATGAAAATTAATTTCATAGATCAAACAAGAGTAGAACTTACAGAACAGTCAAGATTAGTAATAGACGAATTTGTGTATGATCCTAGTAGAGATCTAGGTACACTATCATTAAAAGCGAGTCTTGGCACTGTAAGATATGCATCTGGACAAATAGCAAAAAGATACAAACAAAATGTAAAAATTAGAACACCTAGTGCTACTATAGGAGTAAGAGGAACAGACTTTATTATGGTAGTTGATGAATTTGGTGGCAGTATGATTACATTACTTCCAAGTTGCGATGTAGCAGGTGCATGTTTTGTAGGAGAAATAACAGTTGAAACTGATGCTGGTATAGTGATGATGAATCAGGCATTCCAATCAACGCAAACTACACATAACATGAGAAAACCTACGCCGCCAGTTATCCTCAAGATTTCAGAAGATATGATAAACAATTTACTTATACTTCGTAAACGTTCACCAATTGAAGATTACAACGAAGAAGAACAACTAAAGAAGAGAAAATTAGCAGACTTCCTTGGTATTGATTTTTTAGAAGTTGACTTTTTAGAAGGTGATGCTCTAACTGATAGTATCGAAGGTATATGGGTCACAGCACTAGATGAAACTGCTTTTATGTTAGCTGATATGCTTCATGATATGTTAGACAAATTAAATGAAGCTCTTGCCGCATTGTTTAAAGACGAGTTGGCTTTACAAAACGAAAGGCTGTTGAGTAACGTACCACAAGTTGGATTTGATCCTAAAACTCAAATAAGACTAGACATAATAGAACCATATTGGGTATGGCAACGTGAAGATTTTGAACAAGGTGGTTTTATCCGTATGAGATTAAATAGACAGTATGATTATACAATTGATGTTAAACAAGGAGACTTTGAAATCTATGACTACAGGTTGGGTTCAGAAGGCACTAATAGTATTAATATTCAACAGTCCAACAATTAGTTGGGCTAACGATCTTTATATAAACCAGGTAGGTGATCATTTCACTGCCACTATAACTCAAGACGGCCAAGATAACAAAGTTCGTAGTCTTAACACTACAAGTGGTGATGCTTATCTAGGTGGCAATAACAAAACCTTTACATTAACACAACAAGGTAACAACAATCGTGCAGGGCTATGGACACACGGCGGTAATCAACAAATGACTTTGACACAGCAAGGTAATTCTAATATTAGTGCTATGGATAATCACGGTAACAATAATGATATGTCTGTAACTATTGACGGAGATAGTAATGTTACTCATACAGAAATAGGAAATGGCGGTGATGTAAATAATACAATTACAGTCACTATAGACGAAGGTGACACTAACACAGTGTATACAGAAGTATTAGATGGTAGTACAAATAGTATTGATATACAAATACATGAACAAAGTAACAACATTAACACAGTCACAGTGAATGGAAGCAATAATACCGTTAAGGCCTGGCAAGGCAAGCATGAAGACGGAACAGTAGATGCTAACGAAACAGGCGATAATGACGTATACTGGATAGTAAGTGGTAGCAACAATACTCTTGAAAGTTATCAAACAGATGATAACAATAAAGGTGGGTTACATATAGCAAACTATATAACAGGTGATAGCAATACTGTTCATCATACACAACGTGGTAGTGGCGAACATGAAGGATTTGTAGAAATTAACGGCGATAACAATGATGTTACTTTACTTCAACGTGGCAATACTGATACACAGTTTGCAGACGTAGTATTAGACGATGGACATACAGTGGATATTTTTCAACGTTATGGAAATCACACCACAAACATTGACCTAACAAATGCAGGCGGAGGTTACAACCTAGACCTAGATCAAACAGCCAATTCAAACAAAACATACAACCTAACCGGTACATGTACCAATGCAAACGGTTGTGGTATAACAATAACACAAAACTAAATACAGCATGGCACAGAAAAGCCGCTGGCAAAGATTTAAAGAATGGTGGACAATCGATCATGTTGTTGACCTTGTAGTAGATGCATTACTTTTGATTTGGGAAGTAATTGCAAGTCCTGTTCTTATAATAGTTAGAATTATTAGACATTTTATAGGTGACTGGTTTGTAGGCGGACTCAAGCGTTTAGCAAGAGCAATAGTACATTGGTTTGCTCGTAAACGTGAATATCGTAAAGCACACGGACACGGAATATTTAGAACCTATTGGTGGTTGATGTTACTAAGCCCTTTCATATTATTTTTCTTGTTTATTATACTTGCAATAATTACAGGCATAGCACAGGATCTTCCTGTAATGCTAGAATTACTAATACGAGGTTGTGAGTCTCTCCAGCCAGGTGCAGAACAGTATTGGTGCAATATTAACTAAACACTTAATTGAGATATATTAGTAGTTAAATACCATTGGAGGGTTCCCAATGATAGATCCTATCACTGCCATAAGTGCGGCAACCGCGGCATTTGGCACAGTAAAAAAATTTGTTAACGCTGGTCAAGAATTTGAGCAAGTAGCAAGTCAGCTTGGAAAATGGTATACTGCCGCAAGTGACTTCCGTCATGCTCAACAAGCTCAAAAGAAACCCCCTATATTTAAAAAACTTTTTGCAGCAGGTTCTGTAGAAGAAGAAGCTCTTGCACTTTTAATACACGAAAAAAAATTAATGGAGCAAGAAAAAGAATTAGGTGCTTTACTAAATTTAAGATTTGGTTATGGCACAATGGAAGAACTCAAAGATATGAGAAGAAAAATTCGTAAGCAAAGAGAGGAAACAGTTTATAAACAAATGCAACGTAGAAAAGCACTATTAGATGGTGTTGCAATAGCATTTTTACTTTTAGTATTAGTTGTATTTGTAGGCGGCATGTTTATTTTTATAGGGAAGGCCAAAGGATTGTTCTAGTGCGTTATGTTTATAAGGACTTTGTCTACGATTATGATTACGGTACGGGCAAACTTTATAAAGGTGACCATTTAATATTTAAAGGAAATGGATGGTCAGGCATACTATTCTTTTTATCAGCAACAAAAAATGCTCCTGAAGTAAGAGCAATGTTTCAAACGCAACTTGACACTAGAGAAGAATATAAATTAAAAGCAGAAGTAAAAAAAACAAGAGAGCCTAAGTTAGACTGGGAAAAGGAAGAAGAGCCTAAAAAGAAAACAAATTCAAGACGTAACGATAGGAGGCTTGTGCGTTGATACATGCTTTTTTACTAATAGTAATTTTAGGATCAGGTGAAACTGCAAAACAACAACCAAATCCTATGTATTTTCGGAGCATAGATGTATGTCATTATTATGCAAAACGTATTCCCAAACAGTACGGTAATTATAGATATAAAGATTTAGTGCCTGCCGAACATAGGATAACTGCATACTGTAAACCAGTATATGTGAAAGATGGAGATTACATTTATGATCATTGAATTAGCAATGGCAGGAATGTTACAATGTACATTAGTAACACAGCGAATAAAACGTGAAGATTTGTATTGTTTTTACCAATGCCAAGATTCCTCAAGAGAATTTGCAAGCACACTTAAGAATTATCGCTGTCCTAAGACATTGTATGCAGACAGAGCGGCATTATTATTCAAAGATAGAGATCACAAAAAAAATAAGTGGACCGATGCTGACATAGACAAAATCATTAAAGAATAAATATTGTATGAAGAAATGGATCACACATTGGACAATAGCTTTTATTACGGCTATAGTGATGTTAATTATTCACTACGGGGATAGTACTGTTGTTCAAACAGCAAGGCTCAAGCAGTTTGATCTATTACAAAACACGAGCGAGCAAGTAGTTTCCCAGGATGTTGGCATTGTTACTATCGACGAAGCCGCCATTGAAAAGTATGGACAATGGCCCTGGAAGCGTGATGTCCTTGCAGATATAATCTGGAAACTTCGCGAAGCAGGTGCAGGTATTATAGTACTTCCAATCATTATGTCAGAACCAGATAGACTTGGTGGAGATATTGATTTGGCTCAAGCACTTGTAGATAACGGAATAGTAATTGCACAAACAGGTACTATTACTGGTATGAATCGTAACGCGGTCCCAAGAGGTGTTGCGAAAATTGGAAATCCATTGCCATATCTTTTTGAATGGCAAGGTATGTTAGGACCAATAAAACTGCTAGGAGACAATGCTGACGGTGTTGGTGTACTGAACACTAACCCCGAAATTGATGGCGTAGTGCGTAGAGTGCCTCTCCTTATGCGTATCGGGGAAGATACGTATCCTGCTTTAGCAGTTGAAGTAATACGGACAGCTACAGGAAACCCTAGTTATCAAATAAAAGCTAATGAAGGTGGAATTGAAGCTGTGCGTGTTCCTGGTTACCCTATAATTAAAACTGACCCTAACGGACAAATTTGGTTACGATGGAATAAAAAATTTGAAACAATAAGTGCATCTAATCCAGATATGTTTAGTAATTTTCAAGGCAAAACTGTCATTATAGGAGTCACAGCAGAAGGTATAGGTGGTTTGATTGCAAGTCCCAACGGCCCACAATATAATTACATACCAGCCGCCGTAACATTACAGACAGTAATAGACGGAGACCAAATAACAAGGCCTTTTTGGGCTTTACTCGTAGAGTTATTGACAACGGCAGTCGTGGGCATAGCCCTTGTGCTGATTGCAAGATTTACTCCTTACTGGTTTTCGGGGTTGTCTATAGTAGCATTTACAGGTGGTTTAGTATATGGTGTATATTATGCTTGGATAAATTATCTATATCTTCTTGACGCTACTATGCCTGTGTTGACAGTATTAATTGTAGGATTACATGCTATCTTTAATAGATTTGTATTAGAGTTTTTTGAAAAGCAAAAAATTAAAAAACAATTTGCTGGATATGCTTCACCAACTGTTGTGCGTATGCTACAAGAAAATCCTTCGTTAATCAAAGATGGTATGAAAAAAGAAGTAAGTATTTGCTTTTCTGATCTAAGAGGTTTTACACCTCTTGGTGAATCATTTGGTGATGATGTAAAAGGACTTACAAAAATAATGAATGGATACATGGATGCAATCACACAACCTATATTAGATAGTGATGGTATGGTTATAAAGTATATAGGTGATGCAAGTATGCATGTACACAATGCACCTATAGATGATCCAGAACATCCTAAAACAGCAGTTCAATGCGGACTTAA
>CEUH01001058.1_pt1 | contig 24593 bp, 24 predicted proteins | sample 356461 | NCBI WGS metagenome assembly CEUH01 (sample SAMEA2623275, study PRJEB7988) | marine metagenome | isolation source: saline water (ENVO:00002010), including
AGTACGGACAAGCCATATAAATTTATGGGAAATATTACTATGATGAGGTAGTCTACTTATTTGGATCATTAAAGGGTTTTCTGAACGATTTGAGTGATTTTGCGTCAAAATCTCTTTGGAAAATCCAATTATTATCCTTCCATTTAAATGCATCAAAACTTAAGTCAGTAACATACCATTCTGGAAAGTCTTTTAAATTCGGAGATGTTGGTGTTAGGTGGTCGAAAACAATATAACTTTCTCTCTTTAAATAATTATGTTTTAATGACATGTAAGATTCTTTATTATATTGAAATATGACTCTTCTTTTGTTTTTACCGTCAGGGTATTTGAAAACGGGTAATCCAAATTGAACAATTTTCTTTTTGTTGAAAATAAGCGTTTCTATTACTTTTTTATTGGAAAACATATCATTGCCGTCCCAACCAAGTAACGTATATATTGTTTTATTTTTCTTTTGCTTTGAAATTATATCAAAATATAACGCACCAAACCAGTTATTTTGGCTCAATGATATAAATTCAATATTGTGTTTATCTTCCTTTTTATCTATTAATTTAATAATGCTTTTGTCCGGAAACAAAATCCAGCATTCATAATGTTGTTCTTGATTTTCTAATTGTATATTCCAGTTAAATAATCTGAAGGCATTGTCAGGTGACTTGACAGTACTCATAAACATAGATAAGCTATCAAATTTGTGATGGAATGCCTCTGATTTTTTAAGAGTATTGGATAATAAAAGTTTAAAATCTTGATTGTATTGTAGTGCTTTTTCAAAGTCTTTTTCAAAATGGACAACTTCCAAACTTTTAATAAGTTTGGATTCAAGATCTTCTATAGTCTGGCCAGCAACAGAGAATAAAACAAGTAAAAAACCTATATTGAAAATGTGCTTCATATTCTGTTAACTAAAATAATTAACATTGTGTAATAATCTGTAGTTTCGAATTTATTTTAAGCATTTATTTGTATAAATCCTGATTAATAATTTTTAATCAATATCATAATTAGTCGAATTTGGAAAATTAATTTTGCTAATATTGATCAAAATTTATTCCAATAACTTAAATATATTGTGGTTGAAATGAAGAAAATGATGAAAATTTCACAAGATAATCCTCAGAAAAAAGCTATTGTTCAACTAGGAAAAGTTTTAAATAATATTTTGTGTAATGAATTTTGGACTGGATTTGAAATGGGTATTTCAGAAGATGAGTTCAATAATTTTAAGGAAAAAATCAAACTTGCAGAGGAATCAAATCCTTGGTTTACTAATAAAATGATCGTACTGGCTTTAAAAAATTGGGCAGTAAATTTTACCCAAGAATCAATGGATAATTGGCTAGGAAATTATAATTATTCAAATAATAGTTATAAAAAGACTGTTCTTTTAATTTGCGCTGGGAACCTTCCTTTGGTAGGTTGGCATGATATTCTTTGTTGCATTGTTACGAAACATTATGCTAAAATTAAATTATCTAAAAGCGATAATATTTTGATTCCTGCAATGTTAGATTTAATAGCTCTGTTTTACCCTGATATTCATAATCAAGTTGAAATTTTAGAAAAAAAACCTAATAAATACGACTGTGTAATAGCAACAGGAAGCGATAATACTAATAGATATTTTGAATATTATTTTGGACATGTACCTAATGTTTTTAGAAAAAATAGAACTTCGGTTGCAGTCTTAAATGAAAATATCTCTGACAGTGATATTAAATTATTAGGAAATGATATATTTAGTTATTTTGGACTAGGCTGTAGATCTGTGACTAAAATTTATATTCCAAAAGGTTTTAAAATTGATAAATTATTTGAAGTATTTTTTGATTTTAAAAATCTTGTAAATCACAATAAGTACATGAATAATTATGACTACAACAGGTCTATTTATTTGCTGCAAAAACAACAATTTCTTGAAAATGGTTTCTTAATTTTAAAAGAAGACAAGAATTTATTTTCTCCTTTAAGTGTTTTAAATTTCGAATTTTATGACGATATTGAGAAGGTAAATAAATATTTAGAAAAAGAAAAAAATAAAATTCAATGTAGAGTTGGTGTTGGAGGAATTCCATTTGGTGATTCACAAAAGCCAAAACTATGGGATTATGCTGATGGAGTGGATGTTATTGACTTCTTAAATAATTAATTTGTTATGGAAATAAAAGAAATAAAAGAAAAATTGATAAATGGTAATAAAAGTTATGTTAGTGACCTCGAGAATTTATCTAGTAACAGCGATCTTAGAAATTCTTTGACATCAGGTCAAGAACCATTTGCAATTATTTTAAGTTGTGCTGACTCAAGAGTTGTTCCTGAAATGATATTTGATTGTAATATTGGAGAGTTATTTGTTGTTAGAGTTGCAGGTAATATTGCAAATCAAAGTTCTACTGCAAGTATTGAATATGCAGTTGCGCACCTTAAATGTAAAATGATTGTTGTATTAGGTCATGAAAGTTGTGGAGCAGTAACTGCCGCTGTACAAGGCGGTGATAACGGCCCAAACTTAAACCATTTGTGCTCTCATATCAGCGAAGCCGTCAATATGGGTAAAGGGAAGGAACTTAGTGAAGTTATTAAAATTAATGCAGCAAATAATGCAAATGAATTGGTAAACAGTAGTTCAATTATTAGTGATGCTGTTAATTCAGGCAATTTAAGCATTGAATCTGCATATTACCATTTAGGTAGTGGAGTAGTAGAATTCGCAAGCTAGTTACTCGAGGTATATACGGACTTTATCATCATCAAAGTTTACCCTTATATGCTCTTGAATTGTAGTAGATAATGTTAGTCCAACCCAATCAGCTTTAATAGGGAAGAGACGATGTCTTCTATCGACCAAAACAATAGTTTTCATCTTACATATGTTGTGCGTTATTATATGAGATGCTGCATGCATAAGGGTTTTCCCAGAGTTTAAAACATCATCTACTAAAATAACCTTTTTGTCAACTAATGGCTTATTAGGTTTTAGACTAACACCAAGACTGTTTGGATTTGTTTTATCTATTAAAAGTTCTATTAATTCAATTTTGAAAGAACCTTCAAGTTTTTTTAAAAGTGTAGCTATTTTTTTTGCTAATAAAAACCCTTTTATACTTACACCAATAATAATAAGCTCTTTTTCAGTGAAATTATCTTCGATAATTTGGTGAGTTATTCTATCTAACTTTTTATTTACTTTTTCATTGTCTAGTATTAAAGAACTCGATTTCATAATTATAACTTTACTTTAAAAACTCGCTACTAATTTAAGATTTAATCTTCTTGATGTTAAAAAACTTGGAACGGAGTATTTTCGTCCGTTTGCGTCATTTATCCAAGTATAATTTGTTGTGTTAGAGATATCTAATAAATTAAAAACCTCAAATGCAATGCTTAATGATGATAATTTACTAGCTATTGAATTTTCTTTAAATTTAGATTTATCAGTTTTATTATTAATAATTTCTTTTGAAAAACCAATATCGACTCTTTTGTAAAAAGATGACCTTAAAGTATCGGAATATCTTGTTGTTCCAGACGGTCCGTATGGTAATCTTGATCCAAATAACAAATTTATATTGACTTTCATATTACTCCACTTGATTTTTTCAGTATCCCATTCATCTGGCATTTGATCTTGAAAAAACATAGAAAATGCTAGTCTCTGGTCTGTTGGTCTTGGTATATAGTCAGGATTTATTCTTGTACTATCAGTTGCAAATTGATCAAAGGTGTATCCCTTTATTATTTTTTCTCCGCTAGCATTGTAATAATTGTAGTAAAAATCATTTATAATGTCTTCTTTCGTTTGTAGCCAACTTACAGATGCATAGGATTGAAGCCCTTTAATAAATTCACCATTAATTTTTATGTCAACTCCCCTTGCATATCCTCGTGCTTCATTTTTACCGTAATAGTTAACTCTTACATTCTCAATTTTGTAAGGAATAATATCACTTAATAATTTGTAATATATTTCTGATCCTGCTTTAAATTTTCTATTCCACATTCTAAAAACAAGATCTCCGCCAATTACAAAATGAATAGATTTTTGAGCTCTTATTAAAGGGTTTAATTCACCAATTAAATTTCTTGCAGCTCTGTAAAAAGGAGGTTGGTAATAATACCCAGTAGCTGCTTTCAGTGTTATATTTTTCCTAACAACATTACCACTATCAATTTGAAATATCGCAGGTCTCCACTTTATATTCAACCTAGGTGATATCACTGTTTGATTATTATAAGTCCAATAATTCCCTCTTATTCCTATAGTAGCTGTAAAATATTGTGATGCAAAAAAACATGTATCTAATTTTCCATTTTTAAGTGTTGAATCTCTAAGACATATCTTTTTATCTTTTGAAAATCTAAATTTATGTTGAAAAAATCCAGTTAATCTGTTACTATTTATCTCGTTGTTAGCAACTATTAACTTACTTAAGTTTAAATATTCATAAGGAATATCATTTGGGTCAGCGTAGTTTATACTGTCTAATGGTTTTGGCGAGTTATATCTCGCAGAATCAATAAAATTCCATTCTTTTATGGTATTATTGACAAATTCTTGTTGTGCCTTGATTCCCCAGTTTATTTTATAGTCTTTTTTATTGAATGCTCCCCGGTGATATATATTAAATACTTTTGCATTTATTTCATTTCTTGCATGATTTAAAAATCCACCAACACCTCTATTATATGCGATTTGACCATAGTCTTCGCTACCTAAATCAGTTTCAAGTTCATCTAGGCTATATTGGCCTAAAACATCGAAATATTCAGTTTCAAAGGTGTTAAATGTAGAAGTAAAATATTTAAGAGATAAATTTTCATTCGGCATATGGGTCAACGATGCAGCCCCCATAAAAGTTTGGAACTGTGTGTTCTCTTGACCATCATAATATACAGTAAATCTTAATGCTTCATTGATACTTCCAAAATTAGTTTCCCTGTTTTCTGGTCTTACCGAAAATAAGTTATTCGATGCAGAACTAAATACTGTGAGTTTTAAGTTTTCTGATAAATTAAAATTTAATAAGGATTGAAAATCTGTAAATTGAGGCTTATATTCACCCTTGGTATCTAGTGCACCGAGTAAGTAAGCATTTGTTCTGTACCGAAATCCGATATTGTAATTTATCAGACTATTTATTTTATCACCTATTTGTATTTGAGTGCCTAGAAGGCTTGCATTTAAATTAGCTTCAAACTCTTCAGGTTCTCTGTACGTAATGTCCAGTACACTAGATAATTTGTCTCCGTATTTTGCATCAAATCCTCCGGCAGAAAATAAAATATTATCAACCATTGTCGGATTAATAAAACTTAAACCTTCTTGTTGGCCTGATCTAGCTAAAAATGGTCTGTATACTTCAATTCCGTTAACATATATTAGATTTTCATCAAAATTACCTCCTCTTACATTAAATCCTGAAGATAGTTCATTATTCTGCCTTACTCCAAATCCAACTGAAGATAGAAGACTTTCAATATTTGCACTAGGTAAAGCCATGTTTGCTGCATCTAAAGATGGTAATAGTTCAGTTGGAGAACTTCCTGGGTCTTTATATTCTACTTCAAGAGTTTTTAAAACTTTATTCTTTAATTTAAAAACATAGCTATTGGATGAATTTTGAACAATTTTTTTTGTGTATGGTTTAAAATTTATGTGTGTTATTTGAATTGTCAGTTTAGAAATATTTTTAAATAAGATTTGAAATTCTCCACTTTTATTGGTCACTGTAGATTGAGATGTTTCACGAATAAAAACATTTGCATTTTCAATTGCGATTCCTTTATTATCGGTTACCAAGCCTTTGAAATAAATATCATTTTGACTGTATACGATATTGCAAAGCATAAATAAAAATATAATGTGTATACTTTTTAATAGCATCATCGTTGTTTGAAATCACCCCTTTTCCATGCCTCTATAAATTTGGCCCACGCAAAAGGATTTAATAAACTATTAGGTGCATATTGACCAGCATAATATAATTTGCTCTGTATTTGTTGTTGCTGCCACTTAAAATTAAGCGCTCCATCCATTGGTGTAAACTCCATTCTTTCATTTAACTGTGATCTAGAAAGATTCTTCATTGCTCTTTGATAATCATCATTTGGTATTTCAGCCTCAACAAAAGCTTTTGCAAATTGTTCTTTTGAAGGCCACGGATATATAACGGCAGTTTTAAGCATTATAGTATCTGAATACATTATTTGAATTAGAGAATATTTGTTTGATGTTAAAGTATCTGGTATAGAAAAGCTGTTTTTTTTATAGCCAACGCTACTGAAAATTATAGAATCACCCTTTTTAGCAACAAATGAGAAGTAACCAAAATAATCTGATGTTGTCCCTCTTTTAGTTTGATTATCAATTATTGTACAATAGGGGACAGGATTTAAACTATCCTCTGAGACTACAATACCGCTGAATTGTACAAATTCGCTTTTATGTTGACCAAATGCAATTATGGAAAAAAATGTTCCTAATACTACTAAAAAAAAATTAATGAAATTGAACAAATGATTTGATTTAGTTTTGTTTAAAAGTAATAATACTGTCCTTAAAGATGAATTTAAAATAATTATCTTTTAAAAGTTGCTTAAATATTTTCTAAAAACTAAATAAAAGTATTCCAGTTGTAATTCCTGCAGCAATACTTAGAATATTTTTAATTTTATTTTTAGAATTATGATGATCTTCAAAAATTATTACAGTTGTTATATGTAATAACATTCCAGTCGAGATTGCTAAAAAATTTATAGACCACTCACTTAAGAAGAAAATTCCTAAAATATTTTTTCCAAATAATGCACCAAGAGGACTTGTAGCAGCAAAAATTATTAATAATGTAAATTTGATTGTTTTTTTTGTGTTAATAGAATTAAGAAAAAATATGAGAATTGCTGCGATAGGTAGTTTGTGAACAATAATTATCAAAAAATAAATTAATGAAAATTGATTTTTTTCATAAATATTATGCTGGTGTACGGTTTCAGTCGCTTCAAAATTATTTAAAGGTATGCCCTCAATGAATGAGTGAATGGAAAGCCCTAGAAATATTATTAATAATTGATACTTAGAAATACTACCATCGTAGTGTACATGTCCATGTTCAATACCCTTTGACATTAACTCCAGTAAAATTTGTAATAAAAATCCCAAAAGTATGAAGAGCCCAGTTTTTTTACCTACTGATGAAGTAAATATTTCTGGAAGAATGTGAATGCAAATTAGTGCTAAAACTATTGAAACGCTAAATGTAATTATAACACTTTTGTAACTAATAAATTTTTTAGAAAAAATTTCTGAAATGAGACCAGCAAGAATAACCCCTACAAATAAGATAATAAGCATAGTAATTATATTTTTTTAGCCCATAAAATTAATCGCTCACTATATTTATCATAGTCATCAAGTTGGTAGTTACCAAAAGTTGATAATAGTTTAAATCCAGATTCATTTAACATTTTGATGAAATGTATCTTTTCAAATAGTTGTACTTTTTCGAAAAAATGATGTGTTTTATTACCATCAACAACAGTTATTTTTTTGATAACATTTTTCTCATTTACAGATTTATTTATTTTAAAAATAATATCGTCAATTTGTTTAATTTCTTCATTTACAATATTTTTTTTGATTGGATAAGGATTCAAAAAGTCAATAAGTATTTTACCATTATTTTCTAAATGCAAATGACAACATTTTAAAACGTCAATGTTCTGCTCAATGTTCTTGAAATATCCAAAACTTGTAAATAAGTTAAATATGTAATTATATTTATTTTTTAGTTTGAAGTTTCTCATATCGCCAACATAAAAATTTAGATTTGGTTTTAAATGTTTTTTTGCTTTTGTAATATTTTCTTTGGAAAGGTCAAGTCCATCAACATATTTGAAAAATTGACTTAATTTTTGAGAATGTCTTCCTTTTCCGCATCCTAAATCAAGAACATTATGATGTTTCTCTAGTTTTAGCTTAGACACCAAGTTTTCTATAAATGAATTTGCTTCTTGCTGACTTCGATTATTATACAGTATGTGATAATAATTAGAGTTAAACCAAGTTTTGAACCAATCAATTTCTTTTCCCATCTCAAATATTTATAAATCAAAATTAATATTTAAATCTTTCTAATCCTTTATAAATATTGTATGAAAGTTCAAGTAATTGTTATATTTGTAATCAATGTTAGCAGTAGATACTTTCGATCTTTATAATTTAATGGAGCGTGATAAGGTCTTATTAGCTTTTAAAGGTTCTATAACCTCAGAGCTACTTACTTCTGTTTTTCAAATAATGGAGTCTAAAATGGAAGATTTGAAGGACACACCCAAAATTAGAAAAAGAGTATTTAATGTTCTTGTGGAGTGTTTACAAAACCTTTATCACCACATTGATGAATTTGAGGTTAGTGGTTCCCCTGAACAGTTATCGCAAAGAAAATCTGCTATTTTTAGTATAAGTAGGACAGTTGATTATTACAATATAGTTACAGGAAACTTCATATATCCAAAAAATGTTGAAGATATTTCTAGCAAAATAAATCATATAAATTCCCTAAATAAAGACGAGCTCAAGAAATTTTATAAGGAAACGTTAAATAACGGTACTATGAGTAAAAAGGGTGGCGGTGGTCTGGGTTTGATAGATATTGCTAGAAGATCAGGAGAGAAATTACAATATAAAATTAGAGAAATAGATAAAGATTATTCATTTTTCACATTAACAGTTAAAATATCAAAAAAATAATATCATGAATGATTTAAAATTAGAAGGTTCGGCTAAAACTCCACTCGTTGAGTTTAATTCAAATGGAGAATTATTGCTTAAAGGAAGATCTATCCCAGAAAATTCAATAGAATTTTATAAACCTATCATTGAATGGATTGATAATTACGGACAGTCGGTAAATGAAACTACAGTTTTAAGTGTACAATTGGAATATTTTAATACGAGTTCATCCAAATGTATATTAGATGTATTTAAAAAACTGGAAACCCTTTCTGGGACTGAAGTTTCTGTTAAATGGTATTATGAAGAAGATGATGAAGATATGCTTGAGGCAGGAGAAGATTACGAGGCTATAATTGACTTACCTTTTGAAATGATTGAAGTAGAAGAAATTTAATTCATCAAATTGTTTAATTTAAGGCTGTCTATTTTGACAGCCTTTTTTTTTGCTTATGAAAAATACAATAATTTCTCTTGATGGGCATTCAGCATGTGGAAAAAGTACTCTAGCTAAGATGATTTCAAATCATTTAAGTTATGTTTACATTGATACTGGTGCAATGTACAGAGCAATTACTCTGTATTTTATAAAGAATAATTTAATTGATCAGGACAATAACTTAAATAAAAATTTTAAAAATCACATTAACAATATACATATTGATTTTGCAAAAAAAAGTAATGAGGAAAAATTTACAGTAAGATTGAATGGAATATTTGTAGAAAAAGAGATTAGAACATTGGAAATTTCTAAATTAGTTAGTAGTGTTAGTAAAAATCAAGTCATAAGATCAAAACTTATTAAACTTCAACAAAGCTATGGAGCTCTGAACAATCTTGTTATTGATGGTAGAGATATAGGAACAGTTGTTTTCCCAGATGCAAGAATCAAATTTTGGATTACCGCTTCAGAAAAAATCAGAGCTCAAAGGCGTTATTTAGAATTTCAAGAAAATAATAATAATAACTCTTTCAAAGAAGTCTTAGAAGATATTAAAAGAAGAGATGATGAGGACGAAAATAGAACTATTAGTCCACTTATAAAGCCTGATAATGCGATAGAAATAGATAATTCTTACTTAAGTATTGAAGAAACATTCCAAACTGCTTTAGCTCATATAAATGAAATGATGAATAATAAAAAATGAAAAGGTACTTATTTGAGATTAATTTCATTGGGAAAAATTACCACGGTTGGCAAATACAAAAAAATGCTGTTACTGTTCAAGAAACTATTAACAAAAGCATTACTAATATGTTACAATTTAAAGATAAATTAGATGTTGTTGGTTGTGGTCGTACGGATAAAGGGGTCCATGCTGAAAAGTTTTTTTTTCATGTTGATTTACCAGAGATTAAAGATGAAAATAAATTTATCTATAGATTAAATAATATTCTGCCAAGTGACATTTCAGTTAACAGATGTATTTCTGTTGATAATGAATTTCACGCTCGTTTTAGCGCAGTTAGTAGAACATATCAATACAGAATTATTCACCAAAAAAATCCATTTTTAAATGATTTTTCAACATACATTGGCTATGATTTAGATTTTGAATTGATGAACATCTGTGCACAAAAAATTACAAAATACCGAGATTTCAAATCGTTTACTAAAGTTCATAACGGGATTAATAATTTCATTTGTAATATTACAGATGCTTTTTGGTTTAAAGATGAAAATCAATTAATTTTTTCAATTAAAGCAAATAGATTTTTAAGAAATATGGTTAGGGCTATTGTTGGAACAATTATTCTTGTTGGAAGACATAAAATAAATATTGATCAATTTTGCCAAATAATTGAGTCTAAAGATCGTTCTAATGCTGGTCCATCTGTTTCAGCAAAAGGTTTATTTTTAACAAATGTAGAATACCACCTGTAATGAATGAAGTTAGTGGTAAAGCATGGGATAGCAAGCTCTTTAAGAGAATTATAGGGATAGCAAAACCTCATAATAAATTGCTATTCTATGGACTTACAATTACAATTATTTTGGCAATTTTATCACCAATCAAGCCTTTCATAATAGGGAAATTGATTGGTGAATATGTAAAAGCTGGTGATGAAAAGTCACTGTTATATGGGACTTTACTTGTAGTTCTTTTATTGTTAATTGAATCTTTTTTATTAATAATAATTTCTTATCTATCTAGTGATCTTGGCCAAAGGGTGGTAAAAGATTTAAGAGATCAACTGTTCAGACATATTACAAGGCTGAGGTTAAGATTTTTTGATCAAAATCCTATTGGAATGTTAGTCACAAGGTCCGTTAGTGATATGGAAACCGTAGCTGAAATATTTTCACAAGGAATTTTAGTTATAATTGGAGATCTCCTTAAGCTTTCAGGTGTGTTAATTTTTATGTTCTATATAAATTGGCGTTTAGCTTTAGTTGTACTTATCCCTGTTCCTCTTTTAATAATAAGTACAAATATTTTTAAAAAGGCAATTAAGTCATCTTTTCAACAAGTTAGAAAGCAAATTTCTCTTCTTAATTCTTTTGTTCAAGAGCACATTACAGGAATGAATATTGTTCAAATTTTCAGCAGGGAAGATATTGAATCGGATAAGTTTAGTCTTATAAATAAGGAGCATAAAAAAGCTCACATAAGAAGTATAATGGCATACTCAATTTTTTTCCCTGTAGTTGAGTTTTTAAGTGCAATGTCAATAGCTTTTTTAGTGCTATATTCAATTTGGTCTGTTTCTTTCATGCAAGTAGATTATGTCACTGTTTCAACCCAAATGTTATCGTTCATTTTATACGTTCATATGCTATTTAGACCAATAAGAATGTTAGCAGATCGGTTCAATACCTTACAGATGGGTATGGTTGGTTCATCAAGAGTTTTTGATTTATTGGATAAAAAAGAAATAATTATTCAAAAAAATCAAATTTCGGATCTTAATTTTAGAGGTGATATAGTTTTTAAAAATGTAAACTTTTCCTACGATTCTAAACAGAACGTATTTGAAGATTTGAATTTTGAAGTTAAAGCAGGAGAAACTGTAGCAATTGTTGGTCCAACAGGAGCAGGGAAATCTTCAGTAATAAATTTACTGTCTAGGTTTTATGAATTTCAGAAAGGTTCTATTACTATAGATGGTGTTGATATTAGAGATTTCAAAATAGAGTTATTAAGGAAACAAATTGGTGTTGTTTTACAAGATGTCTTTTTATATAATAGTACGATTTTAGATAACATTACTATGGGAAATTCTTCGATTTCCTTAGATAGAGTAATAAAATCTGCTAAAAAAGTAGGGATTCATTCATTTATAAATAGTTTACCAGGTGGTTATAAATTTGAAGTTAAAGAGAGAGGAGGAGTTTTGTCAGCAGGTCAGAGACAGTTAATATCCTTTTTAAGAGCTTTTGTTTATGAGCCACAATTATTAGTGCTTGACGAAGCAACATCATCAATCGACACAGTTTCCGAAGAATTAATTCAAAAAGCAACATCGGAATTAACAAAAGGAAGAACTTCAATAATTATTGCTCACCGCTTATCAACTATAAAAAAAGCAGATAACATATTAGTTATGAAAAATGGTAAAGTAATCGAAATGGGTAGCCACAATGAACTAATTAAATCAAATGGTCACTATCTTGATCTTTACAAAAAACAATTTTTAAAAGAAAATAGAAGAACTATCTATTGAGGTGTTCAACAAGGTAATCCCTTGTATGTGACTTAATATTACTTTTTAAAAAGTCAGTTTTGGTTCCTTGAAACATAACCTCTCCTCCGCTTTTTCCTCCATCTGGGCCTAAATCAATAATCCAATCTGCAATTTTAACTATATCAAGATGGTGTTCAATAATTATAACATGGTGTCCCATTTCCACTAACTCATCAAGTGCTTTAATTAATTTATTTACATCATGAAGGTGAAGTCCTGTTGTTGGTTCATCAAAGATAAATAGTTTTCGATTATTATTTTTACTATTGATTAAAAATGAAGCTAGTTTTATTCTTTGGGCTTCACCACCACTTAGTGTATTTGAGGGCTGGCCTAATTGAACATATTCAAGTCCAACACTACGTAAAGCATTAATTTTATTTTTAATCTTCTGACATAGATTATTGTTTTTATCAAAAAAAGTCAAACTTTCTTCAACCGTCATGTTTAAAACTTCAGCAATATTTTTGTTGTTAAATTTAACTTCTAAAATTTCATCTTTAAATCTGTTACCATTACACTCATCACAAACAAGATTAACATCAGCCATAAATTGCATGGCAATTGTAATTTGACCTTCGCCCTGACATTTTTCACACCTCCCGCCATCAATATTAAAAGAGAAATGACCTGGCTTGAAACCATTGACTTTTGAATGTTTTTCTTTAGAAAATAGTTGCCTTATTTCGTCATAGGCTTTGATGTAGGTTATAGGATTTGACCTCGAACTTTTACCAATTGGGTTTTGATCAATATACTCTATACTATCAACTAAGTTGAAATCGATATCTATATCTCTACAATATTTAGGTTTTTTTATACCACTTAAAAGAAACTTTTCAATGTAAGTATGAAGAACACCGCTAATTAATGAAGATTTCCCACTACCACTTACACCTGTAACAACAGTTATTTGATTAAGAGGAATTTTAACAGAAATATTTTTAAGGTTGTGCATGTAGGCTTCATTAATGAAAATGAAATCTTTAGGACTACTTCTTTGATCTGGGATTTTTATTTCTAAATTACCAGTAAGATATTTAGTGGTTAAACTTTTTTTGCTTGAAATTAAATCTTTATGATTTCCTTGAAAAACTACTTTTCCACCATTTTTTCCCGCAAATGGGCCAATATCAATAATTTCATCAGCTGCTCTCATCATATCTTCATCATGTTCAACAACTATGACCGAGTTACCAATATCTCTAAGTTTTTTTAATACATCGATTAACTTTCCACTATCTTTAGGATGTAGTCCTATAGAAGGTTCGTCAAGAATATACATAGAACCAATTAATGAACTTCCAATAGATGTTGCAAGATTAATTCTTTGAGATTCTCCACCAGAAAGTGAGTTAGAATTCCTATTTAGTGTAAGATAACCTAGACCAACGTCTGATAAATAATTTAGTCTTGAAATTATTTCATCTATTACTCTTTTGGCAATTTTTAAATCGCTTTTATTGAAGGAAATATTCTTAAAGAAATTATATGCTTCGGTTATTGTCATTTGGCTAATTTCACTTATCGAGTGATTTCCAATTTTCACATAATTAGCATCTTTCCTTAGCCTATTGCCATCACATTGGTCACATTTAGTTCTGCCTCTATATCTAGAAAGCTGAACTCTGTATTGTATTTTATATGATTTTCTTTCAAGATATTCAAAAAATTGGTTGATTCCGTCAAAAAACTCATTTCCGTTCCATAGTATGTTTTTATTGATTTCAGATAAATTTTTGTAAGCGTCGTGAATAGGAAAATTAAAAAAATGTGCATTTTCGATTAGCTTATCTCTCCAAACACTCATTTTTTCTCCCTTCCAGCATACAATTGCATTTTCATAAATACTGAGATTCGGATTTGGAATCACAAGATCTGGATCAATTCCAATAACTTTGCCAAAGCCTTCACACTTTTTACATGCTCCAAATGGATTGTTAAAAGAAAAAAAGTCCAAGTTTGGTTCCTGAAACATCATACCATCACTCATAAACAAATTGTTAAAATTTTTTGATATGGTGTTGTTATTTTCATTAAATAAAATAATTTGACAATTTCCATCTCCTTCGTGGAAAGCTAACTCTAAAGAATCAAGAATTCTAGATTGATTTTCTGTGCTATCATCATTAGTAATTCTGTCTATTATGAGTTGTGTCGATTCTTCGCTATTATTTTTATCTAATGATGTTATTTTGTTTTTGTTCCAAACCTTTGAATAACCTTGCTTAATATAAATATCTAAGTGATCTTTCATGCTACGTCCCTTAGGTGCTGTAATATTACAAGTGATAAGTAATTTTGAGTTTTTTTTCTGGCTCATTATCCAGTCAAGTACATCTTCGGGTCTATCTTTTTTAACTTCCAAGTTACTTATGGGCGATATAGTTTTTCCTATTCTAGCAAATAACAGTTTTAAGTAATCATAAATTTCTGTTGTAGTTCCTACAGTGCTTCTTGAATTAGAAATATTTACTTTTTGTTCTATTGCTATGGCAGGTGAAATTCCCTTTATATCATCAACATCTGGTTTTTCAATTCTTCCAAGAAAAAGACGTGCATATGAACTTAAGCTTTCAATATATCTGCGATGGCCTTCTGCATAAAGTGTATCAAATGCCAAAGAAGATTTTCCTGAGCCAGAAACTCCGGTTATTACAGTTAATTTATTTCTAGCAATAGAAACGTTAATGTTTTTAAGGTTATGAACTCTTGCACCAATTATATCAATTTTATCGCTTGTCTTTTTATTCATTTTAAGATATAGTAAATGCTAATTTAGTAGAATTGTTTTCAGATGATTAATTTGTTTCTTATATTTGCTAAAAATTAATATTCTCGCCTATAAGCAATTTCTACTAAACTAAGTTAACCATTGAATAAATAGTAGAAGTTATGTGTTCTGAAATAAGCGATGATTTTTTAATCAAAAAATTTAAGTTAGGAGATAATAAGTGCTTTGATATTTTATTAAATAAATATCAACACAGGGTATTCTCATACATTTTAAAATTGGTAAAAGACAATGAACTTGCCAATGATATTTTTCAAGATGTTTTTATAAAAGTAATCACTAGCCTTAAAAAAGATAACTACAACCATGAAGGGAAATTAATATCATGGATTCTAAGAATTGCACACAATCAAGTTATTGATTTTTATAGAAAAGACTCTAAAATGTCAATAATTGGAAGATCAGCTAGTTTAAGTCCTGATTTTAATATTTTTGATTTAATAAATCTTGAGGACGATTCAATCGAAGATTTAATAGTATCTAAGCAGATTCTTAAAGACGTCAAAAGACTAGTTAATCATTTACCAAAAGATCAAAAAGAGGTAGTGGTAATGAGATATTTTAAGGAAATGAGTTTTAAGGATATTGCGGATCTTACAAATGTTAGTATAAATACTTCTCTTGGAAGAATGAGGTATGCGCTCATAAATTTGAGAAAGCTAATTGAAGAAAAAAAGTTAATTTTAACAACTTCATAGTTTAACAATAAAATTTAAATAGTATCGTTATTATTCATAAACAGTAACGCCTATGATATGAGTAATACGAAAAAAATTTTACCTCTACAAAAACAAACTCCAAGCAAGGAAGTAACTAACAATTTAAAATCCTTTGCAAGGTCATATAACCATAAGTTTTCTGAAAAACTAAATTTTAGTATTAGCTGGGTTACAAATTAGTTTTTGAAATAATTGGATACTATAAGTTCTTTTGATTTGTGTTTCCATGAATAAAAGCCTTCTCCAGTTTTAACACCTAATTTACCAGCAGTAACCATATTTACCAGTAGTGGGCAAGGGGCATATTTAGTTTGCCCAAAGCCGTCATGCAAAACTTTCAAAATTGCTAGACAAACATCAAGACCTATAAAATCAGCAAGTTGTAGTGGACCCATTGGATGTGCCATTCCTAACTTCATAACAGTATCAATTTCTTCAACTCCAGCAACACCCTCATTTAGCGTTATAATTGCTTCATTAATCATAGGCATTAAAATTTTGTTTGCTACAAAACCTGGAAAATCATTTACCTCAACTGGTATTTTATTAATTTTTTTGGATAGTTCCATTATGCTGTTTAATGTTTCATCAGAAGTAGAGTAACCTTTTATAACTTCAACTAGTTTCATTATAGGAACAGGATTCATAAAGTGCATCCCAATTATTTTATCTTCTCTATTTGTTTGCGCAGCAATCTTAGTAATGGATATTGATGATGTATTTGTGGCCAGGATACAATTCTTTGGTGCATGATCATCCATTTCTTTGAAAATTTTTGATTTAATATCGAAGTTTTCAGTAGCTGCTTCAATAACAAGATCAGCATTTTCAACACCAACTTTTAAATCAGTTAACATGGACAGACATTTAAGAGTAGATTCTTTCTCAGAATCAGAAATTTTTTCTTTTGCTACCATTCTGTCAAGATTCTTTGTAATGGTCACTCTAGCCTTATCTAGTGCAGTTGGAGAAACATCAATAAGATTTACATGATAACCATTTTGTGCAAAAACATGAGCAATTCCATTTCCCATTGTTCCTGCTCCTATAACTGATATTTTTTTCATATTTATTTTTTGTGCAAATATAAAATTAGATTTTAATTACTTTCCAGATCCTTTTAACATTATTATAATTGTATAGAAAAGTATTTTAAAATCGAGTAACAGAGACATATTTTCAACATACAAAAGATCAAATTTTAATCTTGCAACCATTTGATCTACATTTTCAGCGTATCCATATTTAACTTGTCCCCAGCTCGTAATCCCAGGCTTAACTTTTTTAATGTGTTTATAATGTGGAGCTACTTTGATAATTTTATTTATATAGTACTGTCTTTCAGGCCTTGGGCCTACAATAGTCATATCTCCTTTAATAACATTGAAAAACTGTGGTGTTTCATCTAGTCTTGATTTTCTCATTATCCGTCCAATATTTGTTATTCTCTTGTCATTTTTACTAGAAAGTTGTGGGCCTTCTAGTTCAGAATTAACGTACATAGATCTAAACTTATAAATGAAAAAAGGAATTCCATTAAATCCGATTCTTTCTTGTTTATAAATAATTGGTCCTTTAGAACCAGTCTTGATTAAAATGGACAATATAAAGAAAATGGGGCTTAATAATATAATCGCAATTATAGAAAAACTAAGATCAAGAACTCTTTTAACTGTTCTTTGCCAGTTAGGCATCAACTGTGGATTTACCTCAATTAATATTGCACCAAATATGGAATTTATTTTGACTGAACCAGTTAGTATATTGTACATGTCAGTGATAACTTTTATAGTTACATTGTAATCTGCTAAATCATTAATTATATTATTTATTTTTTCGTGTTCTTTTGGCTCAGTAGCTATAATTACTTCTTCAATATTATAATTATTAATTATGTTTTCAATTTGGTCGTAATCTCCTAGTTTATCAACACCTGAGGATTGCATTTCATCTTTTCCACCATTGGTGGTTACATATCCTTTAAAAAAATGTCCAGAAGATTTTTTTAATTGTATTATATCTTCATATGTTTCAAATGCTTTTTGTTTGCTGCCAATTATTAAAGTATTAAATCCAATTTTACCATTGTGAATTTTATTTACAGTATTTGTTGTAATAATTATCCTTGGGATTAAAGTCAATAATACCTGAAGGATAAATAATACAATTATCAAGTTATAATAGTCCTGATAGGTGTTGATTTTATCATCCAGAATAAATATAAAAAACAGGAGAATTACGCCTAAAAAAGATTGTGAAATTGTTTGAGTTAATTCTTTTATTCTATACTTACGATATATATTTTTATAATTACCAAAAATTATATATAACAAAATCCAAAATATTGGTATTGCAATTGAGCTGTAGATTAATTTATCGTTGATTTCAAAAGCATACCCTTCAATGAATGTTTTTCGAAAATAATTAAATGAAAGCCATGCTAAAATTGCGGACATCCAGTCAAAAATTAGATATAATACCCACAAATATTTACTTTTCATTTTCTAAAAATTACTTTGAAATTATCGAGTCTGATTTTAATATCATTTAGTTCATTTTCATTTAGTACTGAAATATATAAATCAAATTCAGTTGCGACTGTGAAAAAATTTGTTGCGTCAGAAATATATAAATATGTCTTATTCCATCTTATATCCTGATTAAATTCAAAAGTAGGTACTAATGTAATAAGAGCTTGCTTTTGATAGGCTGGGATACTTGCATCCTTATGTAAAATCCCAATTTCAAAAGGATAATTATTAGCATAATTCATTTCAATATATGCTGGAATATTTAAATTTTTTGGAAAAGAATTAAAATCAAGTTCATCTGTTCTCGCTTCAAAAAAATAGTGGTTACTGTTCATATCAATAGCTCCTGAGTTACCTTCAAAGGTTTCGTTGTCTTGATCATCTAAGGTTAAAATATCAACTTGTGAAGTACTTACACTATTAAAAAAATGGTTTGGATCTTCAAAGTCTTCGACTTTAATGTATAAATTATCTTCATAAAATGTTTCAGGAAAAATATCTATTATGCTATCGGGTATAAGATCAATTGCAATGTTGTATGCTGTATAAAAAGGATATTTTTTCCGGTCTGCTGAGATCCCATTTCTTTTTATTCCTGGATATAACTTTAAATCTTGAATTCCATCATAATGTAATGGCACTTTTGCAGGTAGCTCGTAAACACCTTCTAGATTATCGTTAATATAAACCCATGCATCAGTAATTTTTTCACTTTCTGAACCTTGATCACTATTTGTAATATTGAGATTAAATTTATTGATGTATATGAAAGAAGGTGCATTCTCTTGTTTATCTATCAGACTACAGCTTGTTGAAATTAGTAATAAAAAAAAATATAATGATCTCATTGAAAATAAACGACTATTTTTAATTTTTATTACAAATAATTAAATCAGTTTTGAGGCATTGTAATCTGTTCTGCAATCTCTATAGCAAGCTGCAACGCATTTTGCCCTGATCTAAGGTCTACTACAGGATTTTCATTAGATTTTATTGAACCTACAAATGATTTTAATTCCTCTTCAATAGGATTAATTTCGTTGGATTTGTCTGATTGAACAATTATTTTTTTTCTTGTATTTTTTCCAAACTCATCTATTGGTTCATATATATTAGTTTCTTCTACTTCTTCTAGGCTTATATATTCATATTTCTTATTGAGGAAATCGACAGACAAATAAGTATCTTTTTGAAAAAATCTTGACCTTCTTATATTTTTTAAGGACATTCTACTAGCGGTAATATTTGCTACACATCCATTTATAAATTCGATTCTAGCATTAGCAATATCGGGTGTATCACTCATCACAGAAACTCCACTTGCATATATACATTTAACAGGTTGTTTAACAAGATGAAGTATAATATCTAAATCATGAATCATTAGGTCCAAAACTACTGAAACATCTGTTCCTCTTGAATTGAATTGGGCAAGTCGATGTACCTCAATAAATCTAGGATTTTTAATACGTTTTTTTGCTTCAATAAAAGCTGGATTAAATCTTTCAACATGTCCAACTTGTGCTTTTAATCCATACTTATTAGAGAGTTTTATTAACTTTCTTACCTCATCTAGGGTGTGTGTAACAGGTTTTTCAATAAATATGTGCTTGAAAGAATGAAGAGCTTGCTTTGCACAATTATAATGTGATAGAGTAGGAGTAACAATATCTATTATGTCACATTCTTCTATTAGCGAAGAATAGGACTCGAATGCTTTAACTCCAAATTCGACATTAATTTTTTCTCTTACCTTACTGTCTATATCATAAAAACCTACAAGTTTGACAAAATCAGCATTTTGAAGTATTTTAATATGAATTCTTCCTAAGTGACCTGCTCCTACAACTCCGATTTTGTACATTTTGCAAAGTTACTAATTTTCAATACTTAAATAAGATTTTAATTACACTATATTATTAACGTAAAAAAATTAGAATTATTTTAATTAGTTGTTTGAATTATTGTTTAAAACTTATTTTTTTGTATTTCAATATGAATTCAAATAAATATGTAGGATTATGTCAGCAACTAATAGTTGAGCTTAAGAAAAAAGGTATAAGAGATAAAAAAGTCTTGAATGCAATAGCTGAGGTTCCAAGGCATTTATTTTTTGATAATGTTTTCAGGAATCAGTTTGCATATCAAGATATAGCTTTTCCAATTGGCGAAGGTCAAACTATAAGTCAGCCATATACTGTAGCTTTTCAGTCAGAGCTATTAAATGTTAAAAGAGGTTCAAAAATTTTAGAAATTGGAACTGGTTCTGGATATCAAACAGCGGTTTTATGTCAAATGGGTGCTAAAATGTATTCAATTGAAAGACATAAAAATTTATTTAAGAATGCTAAACTTATACTAAATCAAATCAACTATAGAGCTAACCTTTTTTTTGGTGATGGTTTTAAAGGTAAAAAAGCTTTTTCTCCATTTGATGGTATTATTGTAACTTGTGGAGCCCCTTACATTCCAGATGAGTTAAAAAAGCAATTAAAAATTGGTGGTAGGCTAGTGATACCAGTTGGAGAAGGGGAAGTACAACAAATGAAGTTAATTGAACGTTTAGGGGAAGAAAGCTTTAAAGAAACTAATTTTGGAGATTTTAAATTTGTCCCCATGTTGAAAAATATAAATAATTAATAATCAATATTTTAAATAATGTTAATTAAACTAATAAGTAAGGTAGAGAAAGTATTTTTATTCACGGTGATTATTAATATATCACCAATATTCACAATAGCTCAAGATACTGTAAATACAAAAAATAATAATAAAAATCGTTTTTCAATTGAAGGTCAATTATATCCAAACTTTAATTTGGATGTTTATCGACCACAGCTAAAGCTAAGAGTACATTTAAAAAATAGTTTTAATCTTAGGTTTAATACAAGTTTTCAAAGAAGTTTAAGTAATACTAAAATTTTACAAAACTCTGGAGATGGGTTAGGTTATGTTGAAAAGATTAATTCTTTTTATAGTTCTACCATTGGTTTCGAACGTGTTTTTCATTTTGATAAAACACATTTATATTCAGGCCTTGAAGGCGTGGTTGGTTTTGGAAGAAATTATGAATACGGCTCAAGAACAGATTCAATTTCCTACATAGCAGATTTTAATTATAATATTATTCGGCCAATTCAACAATTTGGCTTTAGAGTTTTTTCGGGTGTTGACTATAATTTGACTAATAAATTTTACATAGGATTTGAGTTAGGATTAGTATTTATCAATACAGTTCACAAAAGAGGGAGCTTCCAAACACTGGATAGTAGTTCTCTTACCGATTCTGATGTTACAATTTATATTCCTGAAGAATCACTTTCTAATCTCACTTTTAACGGAGTAGGTGTGTTAAGAATAGGTTGGAAATTTTAATTAAAACTAAATATGTGTAATTTGTTTTATTAATTCAATTATATTTGCGACCGTTTTAGCATTACAATAACTTAAATAGTGTTGATATGTATTTAGATTCAAAAAAGAAAAAAAGTATTTTTAAAAAGTTCGGTAAAGGGGAGTCTGACACCGGAACTGCAGAAGGTCAAATAGCCTTATTTACTCATAGGATAAAACATTTAACTGATCACTTAAAGTCTAATAAAAAAGATTTTAATACCCAAAGATCATTAATAAGATTAGTTGGTAAAAGAAGAGATCAACTAGATTATTTAAAAAATAAGGATATTGAAAGATACAGAGAGATTATTAAGAAACTTGATATTCGAAGATAATTCTTTGTTAAATTTATTTGAGGGGACTATTGCGTAAGCGTAATGGTCCTTTTTTGGTTTTTAATGAAATAAATTAATATAATGAATATAGTAAATGAAAAAATAAAACTTCCAAGTGGAAAGGAAATTTCTATTGAGACTGGTAAATTAGCTAAACAGGCTGACGGTTCGGTAGTAGTTAGAATGGAAGATACTATGCTTCTTGCTACTGTCGTAGCAAATGTCGACGTAAAAGATGGTGTTGATTTTATGCCTCTTACTGTAGATTACAGAGAAAAGTTTACTTCAACTGGAAGATTTCCTGGAGGTTTTTTAAAGAGAGAAGCTCGTCCTAGTGATGAAGAAATATTAACTATGCGATTAGTAGATAGAGCTTTAAGACCATTATTTCCTGATGATTTTCATGCTGAAACTCAAGTTATGATTCAACTAATTTCATCTGAAAAAGAAAATATGCCTGATGCTCTTGCTTGTTTAGCTGCATCAGCGGCAATCGCAGTTTCTGATATTCCATTTAATGGTCCAGTTTCTGAAGTAAGAATAGCTAAGATTGATGGAGAAAATGTCATCAACCCTACATTTGACGAATTAAAAAGTGCTGAAATGGATATGGTCATAGCGGGTACAATGGATAGCATAGTTATGGTTGAAGGGGAGATGAATGAAGTTAGCGAAGAAGACATGCTTAAGGCAATTAAAAGCGCTCATGAAGTGATTAAACAACAATGTCAGCTCCAATTAGATTTAGCTGCAAAAATTGAAAAATCAAATCCTAAAAGGGAGTATTCTCATGAAACACATAATGAAGAATTAAAAAAGAATATTCACGATTTTAGTTATCAAAGGTGTTATGATATAGCCAAGCAGGGTTTAGCGGATAAACATAAAAGAGGAGAGCTTTTTGGTGCTGTTAAAGAAGATTTTAAGGCAACTTTAAGTGAAGATGAAATTACAGAAAATTCATTTTTAATTAATCAGTATTTTAAAGCAACTCAAAAAGAAGCAGTTAGAAGAGTAGTGCTAGATGAAAGTATTAGATTAGATGGTAGGAAAACTACTGACATTAGACCAATTAGTTGTGAAGTTGATTATTTGCCTGGTTTTGTTCACGGTTCAGCTTTATTTACTAGAGGTGAAACACAGTCATTAACTGCACTTACTCTTGGAAGCTCTTTGGATGTTCAGAGAAAAGACGGAGCTTTATTACAAGATGATTTAGATTTTCTTCTTCATTACAACTTTCCTCCATTTTCTACTGGTGAAGCAAGACCTATAAGAGGGGTTAGCAGAAGAGAGGTTGGTCATGGTAATTTAGCTCTTAGAGCGCTAAAACCAATGTTGCCAGGAAAATCAGAAAACCCTTACACAATTCGATTAGTTTCAGATATTTTAGAATCTAATGGATCCTCTTCAATGGCTACTGTATGTGCTGGAACATTAGCACTTATGGACGGAGGTGTTAAAATGAAAAGACCTGTTTCAGGAATAGCAATGGGTTTAATTACAGATAGCAATGGAAAATATGCTATTCTTTCTGATATTTTAGGTGATGAGGATCATTTAGGAGATATGGATTTTAAAGTAACAGGAACTGAAAATGGGATTACGGCATGTCAAATGGATATTAAAATTGATGGCTTAGATTATACAATGCTAGAAAATGCATTAAATCAAGCTAAACAGGGTCGAATGCATATTTTAGGAGAAATGATGAAAGCTATGGATTCACCTAGAGAAGATTTTAAATCATTTGTTCCAAGAATAGAAACCATTGAAGTTCCTGAAGACACAATAGGAGGTATAATTGGCAAAGGAGGCGAGACAATTCAAAAAATGCAAGAAGAAACCAATACATCAATTAGTATTGGTGATCCTGTAGATGGTATGGCAATAGTAGAGGTTTTCGCTGATGATAAAGATGGAATGGCAGAAGCATTAAAAAGAATCAATTTAATTGCTTACCCACCAGTTGCTGAAGTAGGGGAAGTTTACAGTGGAAAGGTAAAAAACATTGTAACTTTTGGTGCATTCTTAGAAATTCTCCCTGGAACAGATGCCTTGTTGCATATTTCTGAAATCGATCATAAAAGAGTTGAGAAAGTGGAGGATTACTTAAAACAAGGAGATGTTTTCGATGTTAAAGTAATAGGTAAGGATCCTAAAAACGGAAAACTAAAAATTTCAAGAAAAGCTTTAATTGAAAAACCTGCCCCAAAACAGACAGAAAATTAAAATATGTTAAACTTTTAGCATAAAAGCCACCTAGAGTGGCTTTTTTATTGGTTTGTTGTTTTTTTTATGTAACTTTAAAAGGATGTAACTATTATATTCAAATAGACGTTAAAGATTATTCTTGACTTAACGAGATACAGATAAATAATTTAGATGAGACAA
>CEUH01053012.1_pt1 | contig 24443 bp, 15 predicted proteins | sample 356461 | NCBI WGS metagenome assembly CEUH01 (sample SAMEA2623275, study PRJEB7988) | marine metagenome | isolation source: saline water (ENVO:00002010), including
TACAGGAGCAATGTATAGAGCCTTTACATTGTTTTGCATGAGGAAAGGAATTATTAAAAATAATAAAGTTGATGAATCTCAATTGATAACATGCTTAGATCAAGTTAATATAAGTTTTAAATATAATTATATTCAAAATACTTCACAAACATTTTTGAATGATGAGAATGTTGAATATTTAATTAGGGGATTTGAAGTTTCAAAATATGTATCTTTGATTTCACAAATTCAACAAGTAAGAAATAAGTTAGTTTTAATTCAACAAGCAATTGGTAAAAATAAAAATACAATAATGGATGGTAGAGATATTGGTACTAAGGTTTTTCCAAACGCTAAGTTGAAGTTTTTTATAACAGCTAGTACTGATATTCGAGCTCGGAGACGATTCGATGAGATGGTTAAAAAAGGAGAAAATATTTCTATTGAAGAAGTGAAAGAAAATCTTATTTCAAGGGATAATAATGATATAAATAGAAAAGCGAATCCTTTAATTCAAGCAGATGATTCAATTTTGATTGATAATTCATACTTATCAATAAAAGATCAAAATGCATTGGTATATTCATATGTAGAAAAAATTATTAAACATGATTAATGTAACAATAGATAAGTATTCAGGTTTTTGTTTTGGTGTTGTATATGCTATTGAAATGGCAGAGTCTATATTAAAAAAAGAAGGATCTTTATATTGTCTTGGTGATATAGTCCATAATAATAAAGAAGTAGAGAGATTAAATCAGCTTGGATTAAAGATAATTGATCATAGTTACCTAAAAAAAATAAGAGATTGTAAAGTACTTATTAGAGCACACGGGGAGCCTCCTTCTACATACGATTTAGCATTAAAAAATAATATACAATTAATAGATGCTTCTTGTCCAGTTGTTTTAAAATTGCAAAGTCAAATTAAGGACGGCTACGAAGAAATTAAAGAGATAGATGGTCAGATTGTTATTTTTGGAAAAGAAGGACATGCTGAGGTTGTAGGTCTTATAGGTCAAACAAATAATGATGCAATTATTGTAGCTTGTGTTGATGATTTAGATAAAATTGATTTTAACAAATCTATTTATATTTACTCTCAGACTACTAAAAGTCCAGATGCTTACAAAACTGTTACGTTGGAGATTAAAAAGAGAATTGAAGAATCTGGCAACAAATCAAGCTTAAAATATATTGTAAATGATACATTGTGCAGACAAGTTTCTGGAAGAGAGCCTCAGCTTATAAATTTTTCACAAAAAAATGATGTTGTTATTTTTGTTAGTGGTCAAAAATCTTCTAACGGAAAAATGTTGTATAAATCATGTAAAGAAGTAAATCCCAGATCTTATTTTATTTCAGATTTATCAGATTTATGTAAAAGTTGGTTTGTCAATATATCATCTGTTGGAATTTGTGGTGCGACTTCAACTCCAAGATGGTTAATGGAAAGTGTTAGGGATGAGATAAATAAAATAACCTGATTTACACTATTTTTTTTTAAATAAAATTGTATTATTGCAACCCTTTTGGTGGTATTAAAGGAGCCAAAGAAAAATATAGTATTAATTTCTCTTAAAATTAGCCTCAAATCCTTTTAAATTTTAAGATACAAATTCAGACATAAAATGTCAAAAAAAATCAAAAAAACAGAAGATAGTGAAAAAATCACTAAGTCAAAAGCTAAAGAAATTTCAAAAAAAACTAGTAAGAAAGTTGTAAAAAATGAATCAGATAACGATACTACATTGTTAGAAAATTCGAATCAATCAACTGATAAAAATATAAAAGAGGCTGAAGTTAACTCTAACAATGATCAGCCTGTTAATAAAACTAAAGTAGAGTTTAATTGGGATAGTATTATTCAGTCTGATGGATACACAGAATCTCAAAGAACTGAGCTTGCTAAAGAATATGAGAATACCCTCACTGAAGTTCTTGACAAGCAAGTAATTGATGGTAAAGTAGTAGCAATTACAGATAGAGAAGTTGTTGTTGATATTAATTTTAAGTCAGATGGTGTTATATCTTTTAATGAGTTTAAGTATAACAATGATTTAAAAATTGGAGATACAGTTGAAGTCCTTGTTGAAAAGCAAGAAGATAAAAATGGTCAACTAGTTCTATCTCATAGGAGAGCAAGAGTTTTAAGAGCATGGGAAAAAGTTAATGTAGCTTTAGATACTGGAGAAGTAGTAAACGGACAGATATTAAGTAGAACAAAAGGTGGTATGATTGTTGATGTTTTTGGAATCGAGTGCTTTTTACCTGGATCTCAAATTGATGTTAAGCCAATTCGAGATTATGATGAATATGTTGGAAAGAAAATGGAATTTAAAGTTGTTAAGGTAAATGAATCTTTTAGAAATGTTGTTGTTTCTCACAAAGCATTAATTGAAGCTGACTTAATTGTTCAAACTAAAGAAATTATGTCTAAACTTGAAAAAGGGCAGGTTCTTGAAGGAACAGTCAAGAATATTACTTCCTATGGAGTTTTTGTTGATTTAGGAGGTATAGACGGATTAATTCATATTACTGATCTATCTTGGGGAAGAATATCACACCCAGAAGAAGTAGTTACCTTAGATGAAACAATTAAAGTTGTAATACTTGAGTTTGATGAAGCGAAGAGTAGAATACAATTAGGCCTAAAACAACTCGGATCACATCCTTGGGATAATTTAGACGAGAACTTAAAGGTTGGAGACGAAGTTGAAGGAAAAGTTGTTGTAGTTGCTGATTATGGAGTTTTTGTTGAATTACAAGCTGGAGTAGAAGCATTACTTCACGTTTCAGAGATGTCTTGGTCTACACATTTAAGATCAGCTAATGATTTTTACTCAAAGGGAGATTCAGTAAAAGCTAAAATTTTGACTTTAGATAAAGAAACTAGAAAAATGTCATTAGGAGTTAAGCAAATGACACCAGATCCATGGGCAGATATTGCTGCTAGTTTCCCTGTTGGATCTAAGCACAATGTTTTAGTGAAAAACTTTACTAATTTTGGAATATTTGTCGAATTAGTTGAAGGAGTTGATGGTTTGGTACATATATCAGATCTTTCATGGACAAAAAAAATAAAGCATCCTGCAGAATTTACTAAGGTTGACTCTAAATTAGATGTTGTAGTACTTGAAATAGATGAGTCTAATAGGAAAATAAGTCTAGGTCACAAACAGATAGAAGAAAATCCGTGGGATAGTTATGCTTTACAATTTATTGTTGGTAATAATTATGAAGCTGAGGTGAAAGAAGTTTTTGATAAGGGATTATTGGTTTCTTTATCTGAAGAAGTTGAAGCTTTTGTTCCAAAAAATCATACTGAAAAAGAGGATGGTTCATTAATAACAAAAGGAGAGATTTTGAATTTTCAAATATTAGATTTTTCAAAAGAAAATAAAAAGATTTTAGCTTCACATACAGCTACATATAAAGGATCAGTTAAAAATAAAACTAAATCAAATTCTTCTAAAAAAGTCTTGAAAAAAATGGAAGAAGATAAACAGCAATCTACACTAGGAGATTTGGATAGTTTAGCTGCTCTCAAGGAAGATTTGGAATCTAATGAATAGAATTAAAACCCCATTAAATTGGGGTTTTTTTTTATGTTTGTATAATGTTAAATGAAAGAGAAATATTAAATCATAAATCATTTCTAATTACAATAGAAAGATTATGTCATCAATTAATTGAATCTCATAACAATTTTTCTAATTCTATTTTTCTGGGAGTTCAGCCAAGAGGTTCTTTTTTAAATCATCGAATTTTAAAAACTATTGATAGAATTATGCCAGATAATAATATAAGATCTGGAAATATTGATATTTCTTTCTATAGAGATGATTTGATGAGAAGAGATGAGCCTATAGTGCCACAAGAAATGGATATAAATTTTTCTGTTGAAGATAAAGATATTGTTTTAATTGATGATGTTTTGTTTACAGGACGAACTATTAGATCTGCTCTTGATGCACTATTAAACTTTGGTAGACCAAGGTCTGTTGAGTTATTGATTTTGATCAATAGACGTTTTAGCAGACATTTGCCAATTGAACCAAATTACATTGGTAAAACAATTGATAGCATATCATCAGAAAAAGTTATTGTAGAGTGGAATGAAATAGGAGGTAAAGATCGAGTTTTAATTAAAAAAGTAGTTTAAATGAATAATTTATCTGTGAATCACCTATTAGGAATTAAGTACTTAACTTCATCAGATATCAATTTAATTTTTAAGACTGCAGATAATTTTAAAAAAATTATCAATCAACCGATAAAAAAAGTTCCTTCTTTACGTGATATAACTATAGCTAATTTATTTTTTGAGGATTCAACAAGAACAAAGTTATCATTTGAATTAGCGGAAAAAAGACTATCTGCAGATGTAATCAATTTCTCTTCTTCTAATTCCTCTGTTAAAAAAGGAGAGACCTTATTAGATACCGTAGATAATATTTTAGCTATGAAAGTTGATGTAGTAGTTCTGCGACACTCTAATCCAGGAGCATCAGTTTTCTTATCAAGAAATGTAAATGCTAAAATTATAAATGCTGGAGATGGTACTCATGAGCATCCTACACAAGCTTTATTGGATTCTTATTCAATTAGAGAAAAATATGGGAGTGTAAGGAACAAGAATGTAGTAATTGTTGGTGATATATTACACTCAAGAGTAGCTTTGTCAAATATCTATTGTTTGCAAAAGTTGGGAGCTAACGTTAAAGTGTGTGGACCAAGTTCCTTAATGCCTAAATTTTTATCTGCACTAAATGTAGAGCATTATTCTAGTCTCAATGATGCTTTAAAATGGTGTGATATAGCAAATGTTTTAAGAATTCAACTTGAAAGGCAAGATGTTAATTATATTCCATCTTTACGAGAATATTCAATGGTCTATGGTATTGACAAAAATATTTTAGATAAATTGGATAAAAACATTACGATTATGCATCCTGGGCCAATAAATAGAGGGATTGAACTTAGTTCTGATGTAGCTAATTCAGAACATTCAATTATATTAAACCAGGTGGAAAATGGTGTTGCAATTAGAATGGCAGTATTATATTTGTTAGCAGGAAAGATTAAAAAATAGAATTATGGATTATCATGAAGTTACATTAGTTTTTAAACTTACGGAAACAGGTGATTTTTCTGATATTAAAATTGAATCTCATTACAGAAACTTTGTTGCAGACTTAACAAATGTAAGTAAAGATGTTATTCAAAAAGTTAAAAATAAATTTGTTACATTTGACAAATCTATCTCTAAAATGAAAGGTTCATTTGTTATTGTGTCAGATTATATTTTTGATGAAACACTAAATATAGTGCCGACTTTACAAGAAGCATTTGATTTAATTGAAATTGAAGAGATTGAAAGAGAACTTAACTAAAAATAAAATAATTATGAAAAAACAACTATTAACTTTAATTTTTGCACTTACAGTATTTTTTGCACATTCTCAATGTTCACCTGATCCACAGTTTACTGCACCAGGAATATATCCTGATAGTACAACAGGTCTAGCTGATGCAACAGTCAACCAACCATATAGTCAGGTAATAACTGTTATTACTCCTCTTGATACTAATGTAGATTTAAATGGTATTCCAATTGATGTAACAGTACAAACTATTGAAGTTACGAGCGTAACTGGTTTACCACCAAATTTTACTTATACTTGCTTAGTTCCTGATTGCATCTTTCCTGGCGGTTCAACATCATGTGCAATTTTAACTTCTACTTCAGATCCAACATTAGCTGATGTTGGAACATATCAGATAATTTTTAATACTACTACAACTGTTGATGCAGGAATTGGTCTCCCAATTACACAAGACGATGTCATTGATTATTATTATTTAGATATTTTAGGACCCACTTCAGTTCTTAATTATGTTGAAAAAAATTCATTTGAATTAAAAGATATATATCCTAATCCAACTTCTAATAATGTAAAAATTCAATTTGTTTTAGGATTCAGTGACAATATAGAGTTTAAGATTAACAATATTTATGGACAAGAGATATATTCTTCTTATTTAAAAGCTGATAGAGGAGTTAATACAATTAATCATAATACTTCATCGCTTGCAGATGGAATTTATTTTTATTCTATAAGTAACGGTATTAAAACTAAGACTAAAAAAATGATTATTAAAAATTAATGTCTTTTAAATTAACTATTTTAGGCTGTAGTTCTGCTATACCTACAATTGAAAGAAATCCAACCGCTCAACTACTAAATGTAAATGAGCGGTTTTTTTTAATTGATTGTGGTGAGGGAACTCAAATTCAACTTAGGAAGTTTCAGCTAAGTTTTCAAAGAATTAATCATATATTTATTAGTCATTTACATGGCGATCATTATTTTGGACTAATTGGTTTAATTTCTAGTATGCATTTACTTGGAAGAAATAAAGAGTTACACATTTATGCACATCAAGAGTTAAAAGAGATTGTAGAGGCACAACTTTCTGCATCCAACACAGTTTTAAATTATCCACTTTTTTTTCATCCACTACCAGAAAATGAAGAAGTTGTTATTCTTGAAGATGATAATATTAAAGTAAGTAGTTTAATCTTAGACCATTCAATTAAATGTTCAGGTTTTTTGTTTGAAGAAAAAAAATTAAAAAGAAAAATTAATTCCGAATCAATAAAAAAATATAATGTTCCACATAATAAGTTAAAGAGTTTGCAAAATGGCGCAGATTGGATCAATTTGCACGGGGAAGTTATTTCAAATGATATATTAACAGAAGCTAACTCTAGACCATTTAAGTATGCTTTCTGCTCTGATACTAGGTTCAATACTTCAATAATAGATAAGATAAAAGGAGTTGATTTGTTATATCATGAATCGACTTTTACTAAAGATTTGAAAACAAGAGCAGAAGAAACTGGACACTCAACAACTTTAGATGCTGCAAATATTGCTAAATTAGCTAGTGTTAGAAAACTATTATTAGGTCATTATTCACAACGATATAAAGATATTAATGTTTTATTAGATGAAGCGTTAACTGTTTTTCATAATTCTAAGTTATCTTATTCAGGAATGGTAATTGACTTTAAGGATATTTAAGTTTCTATTTATTGATATATTTGCATTACGATGAATCGAATTCTTGCACTTCTTTTAGTTATTAATTTTAATTTGGCTCAATCTCAAATACTGAACGATTCTACTAGGCCGGTAAATTGTTATCATGATGGAGCAATTTTCTTAGAAATTTTTTCTGCTTCTCAAATAATTGATTGGTATATTAATGACGATTCTCTAGGGCTAATTTTAATAGATGCTAATACACCTAATATTCAATTAACAACAAATAAAGATTCTCTTGTTACAAGTCAATGTGGATCCTATGTTGTCCAAGTTGATGCAAATTTTTATTATTATTATATTGGTTGTCCTTTAGGATCAAGAGGTTCACAATTAAATGTACAGTGTAATGGTGATTCTACTGGTTTTTTAAAAAGAGTTGCTCATTCTGGAAGCCCGCCTTATTACTATGAATGGTTCTATAACAACATTCTTTTTTCTTCAGGAAATACTGACACAGTTTTTCAAAATTTACCTGCTGGAACATATAAAATTTTATTTACAGATTCTGTTGGATGTTCTGATTCAGTATTAACTAATATTTTTTCCCCTCCTCTTTTAAAGTTAGATACTTTAATTAAAAATGATGTTAATTGTAGAGGAGTTAATTCTGGAAATTTTTCTGTTATTTTTTCAGGAGGTAAGCCGTATTCCAATTTAAATTATGATTATTATTTGATTGATTCTTTTTCTAACGATACAGTTTTATTTATTAATAGAGATAGTATTACTAATAATTCTTTTTTTAATTTTAGTAACAATCAGGTTTTATTCGATAGTTTATTTTCGTCTGATTATGAATTGTCAGTAGTTGATTCATTTAATTGCATATCAAGTATTGTTATTCAAATTAATGAACCAATTCCTTATCAAACCTATGCTTCAACTACATTCCCTTTGATTTGTGAGTCAGACAGTGGTTATTTAATGATTGATAGTATTACGGGAGGAGGTAATATTACATATGGATTCATGTACGATGATATAATTGGTCCATATGAAGATTCTCTTTATGTTCCTTCTGGATGGTATGATATTTATATTGAGGATTTAGATTTTGGTTGTATAGATACAGTGCCGGTAAGATGCACAGCACAATATGAAATATTGGTTTTTTCAACTTTAACTGATATTTTATGTTTTGGAGATTCAACAGGAAGTATTATTATTGATTCAATTGTTGGAGGTAATGAACCATATGACGTTCAGTGGGGAGGTATTAATAACGAGGAATTATCAGCTGGATTGTATAATGTTTTTATTGTAGATTCTATAGGATGTGTCCATCAAGAAATATATGAGATTTACGAGCCAAATATTATTACAACTAACGCAAATATATATACTTCTCCTTGCTTTGGATTATCTCAAGGTAGTATCACTATTGATCTACAAGGAGGAACTTCTCCTTTAAGCTATTTTTGGTTAAACGGTACAGGTAATGCAGATTCTTTATATTCGTTATCTGATGGATTATATACCTTAATAGTATCTGATTCTTTTTCATGTGTTGATACATTTAATTATTATTTGAATTCTCCTGATGAGTTAATTTCTGAGATCTTAGTTGAAGATTCGAATTTAACTTGTATTGGAGATCAAGTATCTTGTTTTTTAAATATTTCTGGTGGAACAAGCCCTTATAATATTTTGTGGAGCGATAATGACACTAATCAACAAAAAGTTTTATCATCAGGATATTATCAAGTTGAAGTTATAGATGAAAATTTATGTTCTGCTACTGCTGAAATAAGTATTATACAACCAGATTCATTAAATATTGAAATTAGTTATACTCCAAAAACTTGTAATGAGGGTGCTAGTGTTTCAGTATTAGTTGAAGGAGGAGTTGGGCAAATATCTTTTTTGTGGAGTACAGGAGATACAACTCAATTTCTTGATTCTCTTTGGGATCAAATATATTGGGTGATGGTATTTGATTCTTGTGGGCAATCAGTTTCTGATACTATTTATTTGGATGATTATATATTAAATACTCAGATCAATTTTAATAATTTAAATCATACTGCATCTATAGAAATTACTAGTTCATCCTCATCTGGACCTTTTACATATCAGTGGTTTGATTTGTCAAATAATATTATTGGAGAAGGTCAAACCTCACCTATATTATGTGAAGGAACTTATTATGCAGTAACTACTGATGGATCTACTGGTTGCTTTATTCAAGACACAATTAATGTAGAATTTGATCTTCCATTTGGTATAGTAGATATTAGTACTACAACTGCTTTTTCTGATTCTAATCTATGGGGTTTTGGACCTTATACGTATTTGTGGAGTAATGGAGAAATAAATAATAAAGCATTTTTATGCCCTGGAAATCATTGGATAGAAATTATAGATACAAATGACTGCTTAGTAAGACAAGATTTTAGTATTGACAACTTAGTTATTTCATTGGATCCAGCTGATGCTATTATTGAATGTGGCTTAGAAAATATTGATGTAGAGATCGAAGCATCAGCAACTGGAGGAACATCACCATACACTTTTGAGTGGTGGAACGGCTCAATTGAAAATCCAATTAATTTAGGTTTAAGCCCTGGTAATTTCTCTATATCTTTAACTGATGCTAATAATTGTTTTACTGATACTTCTTTTAATATAGCAACAATGTCTGCTGATTGTATTCCAAATGTGTTTACGCCTAATTCTGATAATATTAACGATATATGGAATTTAGAAGATACTTACTTGTATAATGATAGTAAGGTTAAAATATATGGTAGGTTTGGAAAGTTAATTTTTCAATCTGTTGGTTATAATGAAAAATGGGATGGTAAAAATGATGAAGGCATTGATGTCCCTGAAGGAGTTTATTTTTATGTTATTGAGATCGGAAATGGTTTTGATGATATAATCGGAACAGTTACAATTTTGAGATAAAGTTCATTATATCATCTTTGTTTATTGGATTAAACCAATGTATATCTTTATCTTTTCTAAACCACGTCAGTTGTCTTTTAGCATATCTTCTACTATTTTTTTGTATTTCTTCAACTGTTGCATTAAAGCTTAGTTTGTTTTCAATTGCATAATATATCTCTTTGTAACCAACAGTGTTTAGAGCATTTTTTTCTTTAAAATTCATCATAGAATTTGCTTCAATAAATAGACCTTTTTTTACCATTTGATTTACTCTAGAATTTATTTTTTGATACAATTTATCTCTATCTATATTCAAGCCAATTTTAACAATTTCAAACTCTCTTTTTTTTGTTTTATTTTGTTGAAATTTAGAGATGTTCATACCAGTTTGACGATAAACTTCTAAAATTCTTAAAAGTCTTTGTTTGTTGTTTAAATCTATTATTTGAAGGTTTTCCTTTTCTATTTCTTGAACTTTTTTTTGTAACCATTTCATCCCCTTTAAATTAAACTCTTCAATTAACTCTGTTCTTATTTCTTTTGAAATATTAGGAATATTATCAAATCCTTGACATATTGCATTAACATATAAGCCAGAACCACCTACAATAATCACGTAGTCATTCTTTTTATGAATTTCGTTAATTTTATTAATTGCGTCTTTTTCAAATTTACCAGCACTATAATTATTATGTATACTAATATGCTGAACAAAATGATGTTTTACATCATTAAGTTGTTTTTTGCATGGTGGAGCAGTTCCAATTTTAAGCTCCTTATAAAACTGTCTAGAATCACATGAGATAATTTCAGATTTTAACAATTTAGCAATTTCAATACCAACTTCTGTTTTTCCAATTGCAGTAGGGCCAAGAATGAAAATTACTTTCTTTTTAAAATTCTTCTTCATTACCTATTTCAGAATAAATATTGTCTTCTAAAAATTCATCATTTTTTTGATCTGCAAAAGAAATTTCTGGAGCTTTCTTAGGAATTTTCCCAATTGATTTTAATATAATGGTTTGATCATATTTATCATTGGAACTGCTTATATATGTGATTAAAAATCTCCACATTTTTAAAAAATCATATACATAGATAAGATGATGATCTTTTTTATTCAATATATCTTTAATTTTAATATCTTTCATTTGTAATGATTGTTCTTTGTTGTCCATATTAATTAAAGAAATCTCTTGAATTGTTTCTAGTTCAGAGTTAGTTGTATAGAAAGATCCAATTTCATTTTTATCTAATTTAAATATATCTATGATTTTATAATGTAGTTCCTCTAAATTATTGTTAGAAGATATAGATATTTCTCGCATAATACTTTCCTTATGCTCTAAGTTAATTTGAATAATGTAGTTCATTTTAAATTAATTTTAAGATCTCTAGCTTTTTTTTTGACAAATTCAAGGGCTTCTTTTTTATTGTTATTTATCTTTCCATCTAAAATAGCATTTTTAATTGAGTTTTTTAAAATACCAATGTTTTTTCCAGCTTTTAAATTAAATAACTTCATTATTTCTATTCCATCAATTGGAGGTTGAAAGTTTCTTATATTGTCTTTTTCCTCAACTTCTTTGAGCTTTTCTCTTACTTTTTTAAAGTTATCAAGAAATTTGATAACTTTTTTTTGATTTTTTGATGTAATATCAGCTTCACATAGTTTCATTAAATCTTCAATATCATCGCCTGCATCAAAAAGCAGCCGTCTGATTGCAGAATCTGTTACTTTTTCTTGAGATAGAACAATTGGTCTCAAATGAAGTAAAACAAGTTTTTGAACATATCTCATTTTATCATTCAGAGGAAGTTTAAGTTGACGAAAAATTTTTGGAACCATTTTACTTCCAACATACTCATGAGAATGAAAAGTCCAACCATTTACTTTATCATATTTTTTTGTTTTTGGTTTTGCAATATCATGTAAAAGTGCAGCCCATCTTAACCATAAGTTAGTAGAAGATTTACTTATGTTATCTAATACTTCAAGAGTATGGTAAAAATTATCTTTGTGTGAATGATTTCCAACCGATTCTACTCCCTTTAACAAAGTAAAATCATAAAAGAATTGTGATAGTAAATTTGTTTTACACAGTAAATCTAATCCTTTAGAAGGAGTATTTGAAGATATGATTTTATTTAACTCATCAGTTATTCTCTCTTGAGAGACAATTTCTAATCTTTCACTGTTTTTAATAATTGCGTTATAAGTTTCATGTTCTATTTTAAAATTTAACTGGCTAGCAAATCGAATTGCTCTCATCATTCTTAGTGGATCATCAATATATGTTAAATTTGCATCTTGAGGTGTTTTAATAATTTTATTTTGAATATCTTCTAGACCATTAAAAGGATCGATTAACTCTCCATAACTATCTTTATTTAGACTGATATACAATGCGTTTATTGTAAAGTCTCTTCTTTGTTGGTCATCTAAAAAAGTGCCATTTTCAACAATTGGTTTTCTACTATTTTTTCTGTAAGATTCTTTTCGAGCACCTATAAACTCATAACTATTTTTTCCATAAGTTATCATGGCTGTTCCGAAATTTTTATAGATTTTAATTTTACTTTTATTGGATTTTAATTTTTTATTAACTTCTTCTGCTAATGTTGTTCCACTTCCAATACAAATAAAATCAATATCTGTTATTTCCGATTGACGATTCATAATTAGATCTCTTACCCACCCACCAACAACATATGTTTTTAAGTTTAAACAACTACTAGCTTCTTGAACTATTTTAAATATAGGATCTTTTAGGTTCTTAGAATAATTCATTATCTAATTTTTTTGATTTTTCCATTTTCACAAATTAATATAATTTTTGATGGTCTCATCATTTTAATATTTTGCTTTAACTTAACTATATAATCTACTTTAGTGAGAATATCATCGGAGATTTCTGAAAATTTCTTTGGATAATCTTCTCCACTGATGTTAGCTGAAGTTGAGATAATAGGTTTACTGAAATTATCTATGAGCTTTTTGCAAAAAGTATCTTTTGTAATTCTAATTGCAGCAGATCCGTTGCTTGAAATTGCTAATTTGCATATTCCATTTACTTTGGGGTATACTACAGTAGTTGGTGAACTTGTTATATCTATTTTAGGTATTTCTTTAACAATTCTTTTTAATTGATCTTTACTTGATACTAGCGAAATAAGAGCTTTAGATTCTTCTCTTCTTTTTATATGAAAAATTTTTTTAATTGCTTTTTCATTAGTGGCGTCACATCCTATTCCCCAAATCGTATCTGTAGGGTATAAAATAATACCACCTGATTTTAAAACACGTAAGGCATTTTTATATTCATTAGAAATATTTATCAATTCCATTTTTACAATAAATTAATTTATTATGAATAGTATTATTTAAGATATCTGTATTCAATATGACATTTTTTTTCGATGCTGTCATGTGATGTAAATGAAAGCAAATTGCTTTATTTTTAAGTTGCATTTTTTTAACTCCACAATTTAGTAGTCGCATTGATAATTCACTGTCTTCTTTTCCCCATTCTTTAATATCTTCATTGTATCCATTTACTTTTACAAAATCATCTTTCCAAAATGAAAAGTTACAACCTCTTGTGCCTTTTAAACTATTGTTTTCATTACTCAAAATTTTACTAAGATAATTTGATCTTAGCATATTAAATCTATTTTTTAAGCCAATTTGAAAAAAATTAAAATTACTTTTTTTATTTTCAATACAATAGTCAGTAATTTTTTTATTACAAAAAACTCTACTTCCGTGAATAAATTGGTTTTTTTTGGCACTTTTCACATGGTCTTTGATAAAGTCCTTGTGTAAAATAATATCTCCATCAATTTGAATAATGTATTTGTTTTTTACTTTTATTATTGCTTTGTTCAAAATTTCAGATTTATTAAATCCATTATCTTTATGCCAAATATGAATTAAATTTAAATCCTTTGAAAAAGACTTTATAATATCTTTAGTTTTGTGGTTAGATCCGTCATCAGCAATAATAATTTCTGTTGCTTGGTAACTTTGTTCTTTAGCACTTTTTAAAACTAAATTTAGAGCTTCTTCCCAATTATAAGTTGATATTACTAAAGATACTTTCATTTATAATTTTGTGTATATATTATGTAATTGTGAAGATATTTTCTCATGAGTAAAGTTTTTAGCATAAGCTATCCCGTCGCTAATCATTTTTTGTTTTAATGCTTTGGATTTTTGAATATTTAGAATAGATTTTTTAATTGATTCAGATGATAATGGATCTATATAAATTGAGCTCGGTCCTCCAGCTTCTTTAAAGCAACCATTAATTGAGGTTATAACTGGAGTTTCAGAAAATAGAGCTTCAATAATAGGAATCCCAAATCCCTCAAAAATGGATGGATATATTAATATTTCTGCTAACTGATAAACTGAAGCTAATTCAATCAATGAGATATTGGATAGAAAAAATATTCTTGAACTCATTTTTTGTTCAGAAATATATTTAATGCATTCTTGTAGATATTTTTTACCTTTTCCTACAACTACCAAATTTTGGTTTTCTAGATCTTTCATTGATTTTAGTATTGTAAGTAAATTTTTTCTTTTTTCAATTGTTCCAACATAGAGTAGAAAAGATTCTGGTAAATTATATTTTGAAGAAACTTTGATAAGTTCTTTCTCATTGATTTTATTTTGAAAAACTTTGTTGCATCCTTGATAGACTACTTCTATTTTGTGTTCTGGAATTTTAAAAAAATTTATAATATCTTCTTTCGTCTGTTTGCTAACTGCAATTATTTTATCTGCTCTAATGCATGATGATTTGAATTTGTATTCATAAATTTTTTTATCAATTTTTGAAAATAGCTCAGGATATCTTAAAAAAATTAAATCATGAATTGTCACAACGGATTTAATATTTGTATTTTCTATTGATAATGGAATTTCATTGCTGAGTCCGTGAAAGACATCTATATTGTCTTGTATTAGATCTTTAACTATTGATTTTGATCTCCAATAAGATTTAAACATCTTATCAAAGATTCTTTGAGGATGTTTATGTACAGTATTATCAAGCTTATACATAAACCTTGTTCTATCATTGTTTTTAAAATATGGAGAATATAAAAAATACTTTAAAAGTAAATTGGTGCAACTTAAAGCATTTATACAATTTCTAGAATAATTGCCTAGCCCCGTATTATTTAAGAATGCTCTTTTAGCATCAAATCCTATATTCATTTTAAGCCGAAACATTAAACTCCCTCAATGCATCATTAAGTGAGGTTTTTTTATTTGTACTTTCTTTTCTTTTTCCAATAATTAATGCGCATGGTACATTAAACTCCCCAGCGTTAAATTTTTTAGAATAACTTCCTGGTATTACAACAGATTTACTTGGAATAATACCTTTTAAATGAACTGGTTCTTTACCCGTTACATCTATAATTTTAGTTGAAGAAGTTAGTACTACATTTGCTCCAAGAACCGCTTCTTTTTCAATCCTAACTCCCTCCACAATTATGCATCTTGATCCGATAAAGCAATCATCTTCCACAATTACAGGAGACCCTTGTATAGGCTCAAGCACTCCACCTATTCCAACTCCTCCAGAAATATGTACATTTTTTCCTATTTGAGCACAGGATCCAATTGTTGCCCAAGTATCAATCATAGTGCCACTATCAATATAAGCTCCAATATTTACATAAGAAGGCATCATGATCACACCTTGTGCTAAAAATGCTCCATATCGTGCTACCGCATTTGGGACTATTCTAACTCCGAGTTCTCTGTATCCACTTTTTAAACTCATTTTATCATGATATTCAAATGGTCCAATTTCTTCAACGGTCATTTTCCTGATTGGAAAATACATAACAATGGCCTTTTTCACCCAATCGTTAACAATCCAGTTACCATCGATTAAGTTGGCAGTTCGTATTTTTCCTTGATCTAATAATTTAATAATCTCATTAATGCAATCAATTGTTTCTGTTTTTTTTAATTGATTTCTATCATTCCAAGCTGATTCAATTATATTTTTCATGTTTTTCATATGGCAAATATAAGTAATACATAAGTATTCCTTTTATTAATTACTTTATGATTAAAAAATGTAACTAAGAATGCATTGAAAACGTATATAATTAATGTTAATTGGACGTTAAATTTTTTATTAAAAAAAACATGTTAATAACTCTAAATTTTTTAGTACTTTTCTTTTGTTTTTGTTTTTTTTTCATTAGTTTTACTGCCAAGTTTACGACAAAAAACTTCAATTTTTATGATTAAAAGATACTTTTTACAGGTGATACCTGTCTCTATTTTTTCCTTTATATGTTGGGGTTTTTGTCTTTTTTTTTTGGTAATTCAGCCATTATGTAATTATGCATAGTGGTTTTTTTACATATAATTAACCTTTTATTAATTAAAACTTGTATTATGGAAACAACAAAAAACAAGAAAAATCCTGGGAGAATCCTTGGTTACTTTATGGCTTTAGCCATGGTATTTTTTTCATTTGGTGCTTCTGCTCAATGTGATAGTGTAACTCTATCTCTTTATGATTCATATGGAGATGGTGGTGGATCTGTTACAATTGATGGGACTACTTACACTCTAGCTACTGGTTCTGCTGAGTCATTTTCAATATGTGTTGATTTGTCAGCATGTACTGATGTGGTTTATGCTGCTACTGATTCTTGGTCTTCCGAAAATTCTTGGGATATCGTAGATGCTTCAGGTGCTGTTTTGGCTTCTGGAGGTGCTAATAGTGATCAGGTAGGAACTTGCGGTTCACCATGTGCGTATGACGAGGTTACTCTGACTCTATATGATTCATATGGAGACGGTGGAGGTTCAGTTACTATTGATGGGACTACTTATTCTTTAGCTACTGGCGCTGCTGAATCTTGGACAGGAATATGTGTTGATTTATCAACATGTATAGATGTAATTTACGCTGCAACTGACTCTTGGTCTTATGAAAATTCATGGGACGTTGTTGATGCTTCTGGTGCTATTTTAGCTTCTGGAGGTGATGCTTCTGGTCAAATTGGTACATGTGCTGTATTTGGATGTACTGATACTGCTGCTGTGAATTATGACCCAGCTGCAACTGCAGATGATGGTTCTTGTCTTTATGGAACACCTGGTTGTACAGACGCTACTGCATGTAACTACGATTCAGCTGCAACTGCAGATGATGGTTCATGTACTTACGCTGCTACAGGATTTGACTGTGCAGGTAACTGCTTGAACGGTGGCAACGCTGTAGCGATTACTGTTGGAGGAGGCTCATGGGCGTCTGAAGTTAGTTGGACGTTAACTAACTCAGCGGGTACTGTTGTACTTTCTGGAGGAGCTCCTTATTCATCTACTGAATGTTTAGTTGACGATTGTTATACACTTGCAATGACTGATGCATACGGAGATGGATGGAATGGTAATATATTTGATATGGGAACATATGGAAATGCTACTTTAGCTTCTGGAGCAACTGGATCTGCTGATTTCTCAGTTGGTACAGCATGTCCTGTTTTAGGATGTACAGATGCTACAGCAACAAACTATGACCCGAATGCTAACACTGATGATGGTTCTTGTGCTTATTCATGTGCTGCAACTCCATTTTTTGACAACTTAGATGATGGTACTAACTTATTAAACGGTTGGACTAGTCTTGGTTGGACTTGGAGTACTGGAGCTACAGGATCTTTTGGTACTGGACCTTCTGATGATTTAACTGGTGGAGGATCTTACCTATACTACGAAACTTCTGGTGCAGCTGGTACAGGTACTTCATTAGTATCTGAGTGTTATGATCTTTCAACTTTGGCAGCTCCTGCTTTATCTTTTGGATACCACATGTTTGGTGCTACTATAGGTTCATTAACAGCTACTGTTAATGGAGATACTGTTTGGACACTTTCAGGTGATCAAGGAGATCAGTGGAACATAGCGCAAGTTGATTTAGCTGCATATGCTAGTGGAGATGTTGTAATTGGCTTATATGCTACTTACGGTGGTTCTTTTACTGGTGATATAGCAATAGATAATATTGGTTTAGGAGAATTACAACTTTTAGGATGTACAGACGCTTCTGCATGTAACTATGATGCTTCTGCTACTTCTGACGATGGTTCTTGTGACTACTCGTGCTTAGGTTGTACAGATTCTTTAGCTAATAACTATGACCCAACATCAACTATCGATGATGGTTCTTGTGTTTACTGTACTGGTAACTGGGTAACAGTTAGCTGTGATGGAGGTTCTTTCCAAGGCGAAGTTTCATGGACGCTTTTAGCTTCTGATGGATCTGTAGTTGCTTCTGGAGGTGCACCTTACACTGCTGACCTATGTTTACCAAATGACTGTTATACAGTTGATATGGTTGACTCTTGGGGAGATGGATGGAATGGAAACGTTCTTACTATCTCTATGAGTGGTGCAACTATAGGAACTGCTACTTTAGCTTCTGGTTCAGCTGGAACAGCTGATATCTCTGTAGGTGGATCATGTCCAGCTTACGGTTGTATGGATGCTACAGCATGTAATTATGATGCAAGTGCTGACACAGACGATGGATCATGTGAATTTACTTCATGTGCTGGATGTACTGACGCCAATGCAGTAAATTATGACGCTACAGCAACTATTGATGATGGTTCTTGTTCATATGCATGTACATCAGCTCCTTACTTAGAAACATTTGATGTTTCTGTAGGTACAGTAGTAAATAATGGATTTACACTTACTAACTTTGGTACCCCATCTACTGGAACTGGTCCTAGTGACGACGTTACCGGTGGTGGAAACTACTTATACTATGAAACTTCTGGTCAAGTAGCTGGTGCTCCTGCGGTAACTTTAACTACTGAATGTTTTGATGTTTGTGGTTTAACAACTCCAGCATTTTCGTTCTACTATCACATGTTTGGTTCTTCAATCGGTACTCTTTCTGCTATAGCAAATGGAGATACTGTTTGGACAATGTCCGGAGACCAAGGAGATGTATGGAACTGGGCTCAAGTTGATCTTTCTTCTATCACAACTTGTGATGATATTACATTTGAACTTGTTGCTACTTACGGTGGTTCGTTTACTGGTGATATTGCGATTGACAATATTGCAGTTGATGAATTTGTTACTATTACTGGATGTACAGATCCGTTAGCTCTTAACTATGACCCATCAGCTAATGCTGATGATGGTTCTTGTACTTACTGTACTGGAACAATGGTTACATTAAATATGTATGATTCATTTGGTGATGGATGGAATGGAGCAACATTTACTGCTACTGGTACAACTACTGGTACTGTATTTGGTCCATACACTATTGCTTCTGGTTCAGCTGGAACACAAATGATCTGTATGGATGATGACTGTTATGAGATTTCTGTTGGTGGTGGAACATGGGATTCTGAAATCACGTGGGACATTACTGATGCTGCTGGTGCTGTTCTAGTTTCTGGAGCTGCTCCTTATTATGATCAGGGTGCTTTAGGTCTGAATGTAATATGTCCAGTTTATGGATGTACTGATTCTACTGCATTAAACTTTGATACATTAGCTACTGCTGATGATGGTTCATGTTCATATCTTTGTGATCCTTATGTAGCATCTGCTTCAGTTGATAATGGACCTTCTTGTACAGGTGCATTTGATGCTTCTGCAACTGCAACTATAGCTGGATCATTTGGTAATGACTTCTGGTTATGGGATAACGGTTCTACATCTTCTACAGTAACTGGTTTAGGAGCAGGTACTTACTCTGTTACTATAACTGATTCTGTTAATGGATGTGTTTCTGTTGCTACTGTAACTATAGATCCAACTCCATCTATTGCAATTTCTGGAACAACTTTTGATGCTACACCTGGTAATGCTAACGGTGGTGTTGATTTAACTGTTTCTGGAGGTACTCCATGCTATAATGGTGCTGCTAATTCATTAGCAGGAGGTTCTACAATTACTACACAATGGGCATCTATTGCATTTGATGTTGTTGCTTCTTCTGATTTACAGATTACTTCTATTGATCAACCAACTAATATTGGAACTGGTACAGTAGATGTATACTACAGATTAGGTTCTGCTCAAGGATTTGAAGCAGATGCAACTGGTTGGATTCTTGCAGGATCTTCAGTTTTACTGAACAATACACCTCAAGCTTTAGCAAACGTTCCTGTTTCTATTAATATGAGTGCAGGAGAGACTATCTCGATATATACTCACGTTACGTTGTCAAGTGGTGCTGCAGGAGCTCTTTTTGGAGCTGGTGCTGATTCTACTTATAACTCTGTTTCTGCTTCAGATGCTAATCTTTCGATTATCTCTGGATTTGCAACAGGAGGTGCTCCTGGATCTGGAACGACTTATCCAAGTGCAGGATCATATGATTTTTCTGGTAATATAAATTATTCATTATCAAACTATTCATATGTATGGTCAACAGGTGATTCTACTGAAGATGTTTCTGGTTTAGGTTTAGGCCCAATCTCAGTAACAGTTACTGACTGTAACGGATGTACTGAATCATGGTCTGGATTTATTCTTACTAACTTTGTATATGGATGTATGGATACTTTAGCTTCAAACTATGATGTTTCAGCTAATACTCCTGATTCATCTTGTTTATATGATGGTTGTACTGATTCATTAGCTACTAACTATGATGCTACAGCAAATAATGATGATGGTTCTTGTTTATACCCATGTTCATACTATGGATATGATGATGACTTAACTGTTACATTAACTCCAGATTGGTTTACGTCTGAAATTACTTGGTATATATTAGATCAAAATCTAGATACTGTATTAAATTCAGGTGCTTATGCAAACGGAGGTGCAATTGATGTACAATCAGTTTGTGTAATGAATGGATGTTACTTTGTTCATGGATATGATTCATTCGGTGACGGATGGGGAGGAGGTACTCTTGATGTAGTAGATAATGCAGGTAATACTGTTGCTTCATTATCACTATCAGCTAGTCCTTTTGACTCTCAATTGTTCTCTGTAGGAGGTGCAAACTGTACTGCAGGATGTACTGACTCAACAGCTGCGAACTTTGATCCAAATGTTACTGTCGATGACGGTTCATGTGCTGATACAATCGTTGGATGTACTGACCCAACTGCTGCGAACTATACACCATTCTCTAATGTAGATGATGGTTCTTGTATATACTGTAATGATACTTACGCTACTATCACAGTAGGAGGAGGTGCATGGCAGGGAGAAGTTGGTTGGACAATTCTTGATGCAGCAGGTAATGTTGTTCTTCAAGGTGGGGCTCCATATAGTGCAGATATTTGTTTAGCAGATGACTGCTACACAGTTGATATGACTGATTCATTCGGAGATGGATGGAATGGTAACGTACTAGAAGTAACAGCTAACGGAGTGGTAATCGCTTCAGGAACACTTACTACTGGTTCTACTGGTACATTCCAGTTTAGTACAGGTGGTGTTGTTTGTGCTGTTTACGGATGTACTGATTCAACTGCTGTAAATTATGATGCAACTGCGAATACTGACGATGGTTCTTGCCAGTACTCTTGTACAGCAGCTCCATATTTACAAGACTTCAACCTAACTACAGGTACCTTTATCAACAATGGTTGGGTACTAAACACAGGTGCTACTGGTTCTATTGGAACTGGTCCATCTGATGATGTATCTGGTGGAGGAAGTTACGTATACTTTGAAACTTCTGGAGCTTCAGGAACTCCTGTTACATTAACTTCAGAATGTTTAGATATCTCTACATTAACTAGTCCATGTTTATCTTGGTACTACCACATGTGGGGAGCAACTATTGGTTCTTTAGATGTTGTTGTTAACGGAGATACTGTTTGGACGTTAGCAGGAGATCAAGGAGACCAGTGGACTCAAGCACAAGTTGATTTATCAGCTTATGTTGGTTCAAACGTAACTATTGAATTTGTTGCTAATTACGGTGGTTCATTTACAGGAGATATTGCAATTGATCATGTTTCTGTAGATGAATGTGTTGTACTTCCAGTATTCGGATGTACAGACTCAACAGCAACTAACTACGATCCTGCTGCTGACACTGATGACGGTTCTTGTTACTACCCTTGTTTCGACACTCAAGTTCAAATTTGGATGTATGACTCTTGGGGAGATGGATGGAACGGTAATACGTGGACAGTTTCTGATGACCAAGGAAATGTTCTTGGATCAGGTACTTTAGCTGCCGGTGTATTTGGAGTAGATTCTATCTGCTTACCTGACGGATGTTATGAAATCACAGTAGGTGGTGGATCATTCCAAACTGAAGTTTCGTTTGACTTTGGTTCTTTAGTTGGAGCTGGAGTTGGAACTTACGATGTTTACATTGGTAATGGTTCTTGTCCAGTATTTGGATGTACAGACTCAACAGCAATTAACTATGACCCATTAGCAGATACTGATGATGGCTCATGTTCATTTGCATGTACTGCTGCTCCGTACTGTGAGAACTTTGATGCTGGAACTGGTACGTGGACAAATAATGGATGGACTCTTGATGCTTTAGGTACTACTTCATCAAGTACAGGTCCTAGTGATGATATTACAGGTGGTGGAAACTACATGTATTTCGAAACTAGTTCTCCTGTTGCTGCTGGAGATTCTATTACTTTAACATCTGAGTGTTTAGATATTAGTGCGCTTACTACTCCTACATTAGCATTTAACTACCATATGTATGGTGTATCAATGGGTACTTTAGAAGTACTTGTTAATGGTACTAGTGTATGGTCATTATCTGGAGATCAAGGAAACCAGTGGAACTTTGCTCAAGTAGATCTTTCTGCTTTTGTTGGTTCTAATGTTGTAATTGAATTCTTAGGTATTGCTGCCGCTAATGCTACAGGAACTGTATTCTGGGGTGATATGGCAATCGATGAAGTTTGTGTTCAAGACTTCTTAGTAATCGATGGTTGTACTGACCCATTAGCACTTAACTATAATCCATTAGCTAATAATGATGATGGTTCATGTAATTACTGTGCTGATACTTATGTTTCTATCACTTGTGATGGTGGTGCATGGCAAGGAGAGGTTTCTTGGACTCTAACAAATTCTGCAGGTACAGTTGTACTTACAGGAGGAGCTCCTTTTACAGGTTCTGCTTGTTTAGCTGACGATTGTTACACTTTAGACATGACTGATTCATTCGGTGATGGATGGAATGGTAACGTTTGGACTGCTACTGATGCATCAGGTAACGTTGTTGGAACAGGAGGTTTAGCTTCAGGTGCTGCAGGTTCATTTGATTTCACAGTAGGATCTGGTGTATGTCCGGTTTATGGATGTACTGATTCAACTGCTGCAAACTATGATCCAGCTGCTGATACTGATGATGGATCTTGTGATTACTTAGGTTGTACTAACCCTACAGCTACTAACTATGATCCAACTGCTACTATCGATGATGGTTCATGTACATTTGCTTGTACTTTAGATGAAGTAACTCTTACATTATATGATTCATATGGTGATGGATGGAACGGAAACACGTTAACTGTTGATGGTGTAACTTACACTTTAGATGGTATTAACGATAACGGTTCTACTGCTTCATTTACTAATATCTGTATTGATTTATCAGTTTGTAATACGGCTACGTATAACCCAACTGGTACATGGCAGTCAGAGAATTCATGGGATATTACTGACGCTTCTGGAAACGTAATTGCTTCTGGTGGTGCTAACAGTGGTGACTTTGGTTCTTGTCAAGTATTTGGTTGTACAGATCCTGCTGCGGACAATTATGATCCAGCTGCAAACACTGATGATGGTTCATGTACATACACTATTTTAGGTTGTACAGATCCTGCTGCATGTAACTATGATGCTACAGCTACTGTAGATGATGGTTCATGTGCTACATCATTGTTAGTTACAACTACTGTATGTACTTCAGCTACTGAAGTTAGAATGACAGGTCCATGGTGGAACTGGGATCCTAACGGAGGACCAATTGCTGTAGACAATGGTAACGGAACGTGGACATTTACATTCTGTCCTGCTCCAACTGCTGATATGGAATACTTATTAGTTGTTGACGGCGTTCAAGAGAACTTAATCAATGCTCCACACCCTGATTTAGATGGTGATGGTTACGGAGATCTTTGGGATTGTTCTCCTGTTACTGACTACTGGTCATATGCAAATAGGCTATGGGTAGTTGGTTCAGGTGACGTTGCTAACACATACGGAACATGTGGTTCTTGTGGTGATGTTTACGGTTGTACAGATTCAACTGCAACAAACTACGATCCAAATGCAAACGTAGGAGACGCTTCTTGTACTTACTGTGTATACGGTTGTACAGATGCTACTCAGTTTAACTACGATGCAAATGCTACATGTGATGATGGTTCTTGTATACCTTACACGTATGGTTGTACAGATCCAGCTGCTGCTAACTACAATTCTTCAGTAAATACAGA